>Ga0209791_1000196_pt1 | contig 30291 bp, 20 predicted proteins | sample WorMetTyACAVOLI1_FD_187422 | JGI IMG/M metagenome (GOLD analysis project Ga0209791, IMG submission 187422) | Marine gutless worms symbiont microbial communities from Max Planck institute for Marine Microbiology, Germany - Olavius algarvensis... ... | reverse complement strand
CCGTTTTTGGACAAGAGTGACCCTACATATAAGGAGGATTTTTTTCAATGACTCGTATTATTACTCACTTTATGACTCATTCTAAACCCGTTTTTGGACAAGAGTGACCTTAACTAATAAATTAAACATTTACCTCTATGAAAAGGTAATTGACTGGAAGAAAAGCTTTAACAAAACAAAAACGGCAGGAAAGCAACGTGAGTTCAGAGGTGTGTTTGATACCATCAAACCCCTGCTAAGAGAGATGGAAATCAAAGTGCTCGATTACGGTTGTGGCTGGGGAGATCTGCTTTGCATGATGAAAACGTGCGGCTACAAGAATTCATACGGCTTTGATATATCCGCAAAACGGCTCAACTGGATTCGCACCCGTGGCATAAACGTATTGTCCTCACATGAACTTATTGAAAAGAATGCGCCGTACAACCTCATAATTGCTTACCAGTTTTTAGAGCACGATCCGGATTTCCTTGAAACACTTTATTTCTTGCGCTCAGTTTTAACTGATGCCGGATTTCTATATGTAAACGTTCCCAACGCTTCCAATATGTTTCAATATGATAACCAAGGAAATTTAATACTGAAGTCAAAATCAAATAAGAATGTAAACCCCTGGGAGCACGTCAACTATTTCTCCGCCGACACCCTAAGATCAGCATTGGAGAAAACCGCCTTCAACATATTTGATACGCATTCCTTGGAAGAAGTTACCCAGCTCACATCCACCGATTGCTTCGCTAAAAAATCATGAAGCTCATATATATTTCACAAGGCAACATACCATCGAAATGGGCCCATACATTCCAGGCAATGAAAATGGCGGAAGCATTTGGAACGGTATGCCGGGATTTTGAGTTGGTCACCCAAATCCATCCGTCCCTTATCAGCAGAAAACGATTTGATTTCAATAAATGGTATGGGGTAAGAAACAACTTCAAGATTGTTCAAATTCCTCTAGAGGAAGCGCCGTTTGAAAATATATATGATGCGGTAAGGTATCCGAAGTTTGATGAAGCTGCGGCCGATTATGCTCAATCCCTCAGGCCATCAGTGATCTATACCAGATCTGAGAATGCCGGCAGAATCTGCGTGAATAATGGGCTGCCGACGATTATAGAAACCCACATCGAACCGAGCAACGGAAACTTTAAACGTGTTCTTGCAGTAAAGAATAGAGACAGCCTGTTGGGTGTCGTTACCATATCAAGTGTTCTAAGGGAAATGTATATCAGACAAGGGCTTGGGGAGAACAAAATCTTAGTGTGGCCGGATGCTGTAGATGTCGAGGCCTTTAATTTCGAAAAAGATCCGAATGGCCTGCGGGAGAAATTGGGATTGCGCAAAGATGCATTTATGGCAACCTATTGCGGACATCTATACCCCAATCGAGGCATCCGGACAATATTCGAAACCGCCAAACTTTGTCCCGAAGTTACTTTTCTTATTGTTGGCGGATGGGAAAAAGACGTTGAGAAAAGAATCCATGAGGCTCGCAAAATATCGAATGTTAAATTCGTGGGTTTTGTTGTGAATTCCGATATCGCACAATATCTAAAAGCAAGTAACATTTTGCTGTTGCCCTATTCACGGAATTGCGAAACTGCAGAATGGATGTCTCCCTTGAAACTATTCGAGTATATGGCATCCAATAGGCCAATTATTGCCTCTGATTTGATTTCAATCCGGCAACACTTGGAAAACGGCCGAAGCTGTTTGTTTGCGGACCCGGATGACAGCCAATCAATGCGCGAATGTATTTTGACTTTAAAGTCGGATGTTAAGCTTGCAAGGGATCTGGCCCGGAATGCCTATAAAGACGTATTGCCGTTCACTTGGATTAGGAGAGCCCGCGATATATTGAGCACTTTCTCACAGGACGTTTTTTAGAATTTTGATAACGGAATCAATTAGACGGTGCTGTATCTTTTCACCGTGCCTTTCCCTGACAGGCGGGAATAGGAGAGTGATATGTCTAGCGAGAGAGTTGAATAATCTTGAGGTTAAAACTGACGTGGTTGTGCCGGACGATTGGTTCTCAGAAAAAGCGCAAGAGATTTCACCGCATATAATCCCTCTGAGCAGCGGAAAGCAAAAAACCTATGACCTTGCCGTATGTATGAATCCTCTCTTTACTTCCCTATCGGATTTCAGTGATATCAGATCAAAAAATAAAGCAATTTATATCCTGCACCTGAAGGATGACCAATATACCTCAGGATATCAGCAATGGATAGATCATTTTCAAGGGATCGATAGATTTTGGATTTTCGGAAACAATTCGCACTGTCCGGTTGTCTATCGAGTACCAGAGAAATCAAAATACTTTGATTTAATCGGCGGTTACGATGACATTGTCAAGGCCGTGGACGAAAGGAAAAGAAGTCGCAAGGTAAGTATTCTCTTTAATGCCTCTGCCACGCGATGGAAGGGGAGTTCCGAAATCGTGCTGGCATTGGAGCGAATGCATAATATCGACAGCGTAAATATGTATGCTTTTGCTTCGAGGAGTGTGAATCTAAATACCAATTTACGCATTAAAATAGAATTTAATGTGCCGTTTAAGAGGATGGGTGACATCTATAATCATTCGGATCTGTTTATTTATTTCGAGGATAAGAATGCCGGTTGGGGCAACACCGCGTTTGAAGCTATCATGGCCGGAGTTCCGGTGATTTGCACAAAATATGGCACCCAGGCATTCGCAGAGCATATGAAAAATGCATATGTGATAAATAGAGATACTGTAGAATTAAAACATGCCATTAATCTATTAGTAAATGACTCTAACCTGAGAAATCGGATCACAGTAAATAGAGAGCAAAGGAAACAGTTAATCAATAAGTTTAGCTATAAAACCATAGCTGAAAAAATTGTCAGGCTGGTGGATGCGAATACCGGGCGTTAGCTATGGTTGGTTGTCAGCCAGAGTTTATGGAGCTGCAAAGGATTTCCGCCTTGTTCTGTGCCCCTAAGAAGGATACTGGGAAATGACACCTTTCAACTTTCCTTCCAATAATCCCCTGCGGTTATGCATCATTCACCCGTATCCAACGGCTCGGTGCGAAACCTTTATCCTCCAACACATCGAAGGGCTTCCTGCTTATTTGCGCGTATTATATGGTGGGCACATGCCCCATTATGATACGGACGGCCACATACCGCTCCTGGGGCGCTTGATGCATCTAGTGTTCAATAGCCTATTGTCCCACAACCGAGAGTACCTGCCCGAACCCATTGGGTTGGGCAGGTTAATCGCTCGTATTCGAACCACTGCCCTGGCGCGCTACTTCAGAAAGCACCGAATTCAAACCGTTTTAGCTGAGTTTGGGCCAACGGGTGTGGCTGTACTCAACGCTTGCATTATGGCTGGGGCATCGCTTGTCGTACACTTTCACGGATACGATGTATCAATTGACAGGGTCTTGAAGAAATATCGGGGAGGCTATGATCGAATTTTTAAGCATGCAGATGCTTTTATAGGGGTTTCCCGCGAAATGTGCGATAAGCTTATTGATTTCGGAGCACCCGTCGCGAAGGTCCACTACAATGTGTATGGCGTTGATATCGATCAGTTTCAACCCGCACATGCCGGAAAAGTGCCGCCGATCTTTGCAGCCGTCGGGCGGTTCGTAGAAAAGAAGGCGCCGGAGCTGACACTTCAGGCCTTTTCACAAACTCTTTCACAAGTACCTGATGCGCGACTGATTATGGCAGGTGACGGACACCTGCTTGAGACATGCAAACGATTGGCTTCCAAGCTGGGTCTTGAAAAGGTGGTGACATTTCCAGGAACATTGAATCCCAAAGAGGTTGCTGCGGTTCTCAGAGATTCCAGAGCTTTTGTTCAACACTCGCGGCGAGCTATCAATGGTGATTGCGAAGGAACACCTAATTCAATCCTGGAAGCCTGTGCGACCGGATTAGCCGTTGTAAGCACCAAGCATGCAGGGATCCCTGATGTAATTATAGAAGGTATGACTGGATTTCTGGTAGCTGAGGGAGATGTGGCGGCCATGGCTGATAAAATGGTCCTCCTTGGCAGAAACCCGGCGCTGGCAGAAAGTATGGGGCGAAAAGCTAGGCAGCATATGGTTAGCCACTTTAGTCTGGAGAAGAGCATTAACAGTTTGTGGAATATTATCTGCCAGGCAGATGCAAGCAAAACCGCACAAATTAAATGGGGAATGTAGTGAGGAGCACACTGTATCCCGAAAAGTTTGTGGTGGTCATCCCTTGTTACAATTGTGAGCAATACATCGATCAATGTCTCGATTCATTGCTGGCCCAGACTTTCACCAATTGGACGGCCCTTGTGGCCAGCGATGCATCCACGGACGCCACGGCTGAGGGCGTACGGCCCTATCTGGACGATCCCCGCATCAGTCTTTGCAGGTCCCCGGAACGGCAATACCTCATGGGCAACACCCTGACCGCACTCCGCAGCCTGGTCCTCGGACCGAGCGATGTGGTGGCAATCTTAGACGGCGACGACTGGATTCGCCCAAACTGCCTGGAAAAACTTTGGCAAAAACACTGCCAGGGATACGACCTCGTCTACACTGATGAAGACATCCAGGGCCAGAATTATTCATTCGGTGGGGACATCCTGACGACCGTTCCCGTGCGGCGACAGTCCTGGCGCTTCTCGCATTTACGATCCTTTAAAGGCTATCTCTTCAGGCTACTGGAGGACGACACCTTTCGTGATGCGCACGGCGATTATTTCCGGGCCGCCGGCGATCTGGCCCTGTATCTGCCCATGGTCGAACTTGCCGGGCCGGAAAAGGTATGCTTCATCAGGGAAAAGCTCTACTATTATCGGGTGCACGAGAAATGCAATTTCAAGGTTCGACGTCGGGAGCAGTTGGACAACAATTGGCTCATCCGCTCCCGCCCGGCACTGGTGCGGCAGACCGCACATTTTGACTTCAGCGAGACAGTCACTGAACTGGGCAAGCATGAAATCTACGCGCTAGGCCAAAGCGTCCGGGCCAAATACCCGCGCCCGTTCACCGTTTGCGTGGAGCACATTATCGCCCAGGAAGAGGCGGATTCCTGGCGGGCCTACCACAATCTGTGGATCGAAGACGGCATCTTTTTCATGGGAAAGGAGCAGGCAGATGATGGTTGATGACAGAACTTGCGGTGCGTGCGCAGCTGATGGGTATGATCGATCCTAATTGAAGTTCGAGATCAAGTTACCGCTATTGACTTGCAGTGATTGTTGTTGCGCTAAATTTCAGGAATTATTACCCAAAGCCACGCCCTCGGCGTGGTTTTTTGGTATGAGTATTGCTTATTTCAAGAAACAGGGACGCAAATTGGATGCGGTGATCCATTGCCGATCGAGTCGCACTATGATGGAATCAATAACAACCGATGTCTTAATTATCGGGGCCGGCGCAGCGGGCATTCGGGCAGCGATTGCCGCCTGTAAGAACAATGCCGACGTTGTCATGGTTGCGGCCGACGATGTCACGTACGGCGGGTCGACCTTTTCAGAGATCTCCAAGGGATGGGGCATTCAGGGGTTGGTCGATGCCGAGCGCACCGCAGAAAAGCTCGAGGATTTTTATGGTGATATTATCCAGGTCGGGTTGGGCCAAAGCGATTCCAAATTGGTTCGCATTCTAGTTGAAGAATCCGGACCCCGAATCGAAGATTTAATTTCCTATGGTCTCAAATTCAAAAGAGGCCATGATGGAAACTATATCCGGGCAAGGGGCTGTTTCAGCGAAACCGAAAGGGCTTTTCTAACCAGCGATATAGCCAATATTCGACAGACTTTTTTGTCAATTCTCCGTCGTTGGCCTGTCAGAGTTGTGACAGGATCGGCAACCGAACTGATTCTGGGTGAGGGCATCTGCTTGGGAGCATGGATTATAAAAAATTCCGGAACATTCGTACAAATCAGCGCCAAATCCACCATACTGGCCACCGGTGGCGGAAGTGGCATTTATAAGGACCATATGGGTTGCGGTGGAGGCTTCGGTGATGGGTATGCGCTGGCATATCTTGCCGGCGCCGAACTAAAAAACATGGAATTTGTCCAGTTTGCAATGGGGCTTAAACATAATGGGTCCCGGAAATTTTTGCCAACTGGAAAATTGGATCTGCCGAATAAAATCGTTAATTCCTCAGGCGGCGACATCCTGAAACATTACATGCCGGATAATGGCCAACGGCTGGAGTCATTAAAAGCAAGACAAAAGCATATGCCCTTTAGCTGTCGCGACTCGTCAGGTTCGGTAGATATTGCTGTTGCCAGGGCCCGGCGGTTGCACAAAACATTATATTGGCTGGATGACGAAATGAAAAATAACACGTTCGAAGTTGTCCATTTTGCCCATGCATTTAACGGCGGCGTAAAGATCAATGAAAGGGGTGAATCCACGGTGCCGGGATTGTATGCGGCCGGCGAGGCTGCCACCGGAGCCTACGGAGCAGATCGTATCGGCGGCACGATGATGACGGCCACCCAGGTCTTCGGAAAGCGGGCAGGGCAGTTTGCAGCCCAACGGGCGAAAAGACTGAACGGAATGCCGGCGCGGGTTATCGGCAAAGATGAAACAGACCGTATCGATCGGCTTAAGCTGGATGATGACGTTCTGCATGCGCTTGCGGCTATCGAGAGCAGAGTGAAAGAGGCTATGGGCCAATATGCCGGGATTCTGCGCAGCAACAAAGGCCTGAAGAAATGCAAAAAAATAGTTAAGACCTGTGCCGACCAACTCAGAGATCTAGAATTCCACGTTCCTGCTAATTTCGAGAGATACTATAAAGTACGCAATTTAATTATCACAGCGAATCTTGTCACGAAAAACTCCCTTGCTCGAAAGGAAAGCAAAGGATCGCACTATCGGGAAGATGATTTAAAAACTATTGAAGGGACAGTGAAGTAAATGGAGAAAATATTGTTTATAATTCCACCGAGTTTGACCTATGATAGATTTGTTAGTCCTGGATTTAATGAACGTGTGACGGTGAAAAAATCCGGCAGGTATGGCAGTCCGATTACAGATATGCCTATAGGCATAATCTCGTTGAGTGCTTATTTAAAAAAGCACGCTGAGGTAGAGATAAAGCTGATCGACTTTAATATTCTTCTTAATAAGCTAGATATATTTAAATACAATTCTTTTGTTTCATTGTATCGTGAGTTTCTTGCCGCAAATGATTGGGATCAATATGTACCAGATATAATAGGAATATCCACATTATTCACAACAGGATACTTCAATATGATAGATATTGCTGATGTAATGCGAGATATGTTTCCGAAGTCCCTGGTTATTGCGGGTGGAGGCGTACCAACCAACATGTATAAAAGGATCTTTAAAGAGAGCACATCTTTTGATGCTCTTTGTTTCGGTGAAGGAGAAAAACCTTTATTAGAACTTGTAGCGGCAAATGACAAAAGACAGTTTCTTAGAACTCATCAATCATGGATTACAAGCAATAAAATAGCATGCCAAGAGTCATTTAAATATGACTTTATTCATGATCTTGATGAAATACCTTTTTATGATTACAGTATTTTAGATTTAGAGGCTTATGGGCTAAGTCCTACTTTGACAAACTATGCTTCTTATGAATGCAATAGTCATCCTTTTCATTTTGCAACTTCAAGGGGATGCCCATTTCGTTGTTGTTTTTGTGCATCACATACAGTCCATGGCAGGAAAATGCGTTACTATAGCATCAATCGAGTGAGAGAAGATTTTATCCGTCTAAAGGAAGAATATGGGGCAAAGATAATTGGTTTTCAAGATGACCATCTTATAGCAAGTAAAAAAAGAGCTAATGAGATTATAGTTATAGCTAAGGAATTAAAATTAAAACTCTATTTTCAAAATGGCATAGCAATGCATGCCCTTGACCGAAAAATGCTGGAAGCTATGAAGAGTGCTGGAATTACTGAGCTTGTATTGCCTATTGAGTCAGGGAGTAACAGGGTGTTGAGGGACATCATGAATAAGCCTCTTGATTTGTCCATTGTAAAACGTGTGGTTGATGACTGCCGGAAATTAGAAATAGATACTTATGCTAACATTTTAATAGGTCTTCCCGGCGAAACGAAACAGGATATTGAAGACTCAAGAGTATTTTTAAAATCTCTCGATTCAACGTGGTTTAGGGTCGTTGTGGCAACCCCCCTTGTTGGTAGTGAAATGTTTGAAACTTGTATTGAGAAAAAATATCTGAGTAGTAATTTTATTGGCTGTGATTTTAAAAATGCAGTCATTACTACAGAAGAATTTACTGCAAAGTATATAGAACAGACAGCCTATTCCTTGAACCTTGAACTTAATTTTGTGGAAAATAGTGACTTCAGATTGAAAAATTATAAAAAAGCACTCGAGGGATTCGAGAATACAATTAAGGTAAATCCTGATCATGCTTTTGCTTATTATTTCGCTGCAAAGTGCTATAAAATGATGGGATTGCAAGATGAGTATCAAGCTTATAGATATAAGTATCAGGAATTAGTGGAAGAATCTGTTTTTTGGCAAGATTATGTTGCTCAATTCAACATTAGATAGTTATAGGAACGGACATAAGTGTACCTAAATGTGACAAAGTATTACTGATACATACCCCTGACTATTGAAAATCAATAAAAAAGCCATGTCCCTCGACATGGCTTTTTTATTTGTTTGGGAATTCCACTACTCCGAATAGAATAGATGGTTTTAGCCTTAATGGGTGGTCATATTCTAAATAATCCACTAATTTTGTCCGGTAAGTGATTGTAATCTTAGTGATGGCTATAATTGCTACAAAAAGCCTGATTGCATAAAATCGGACATTGATGATGCTGGGTGCTGATCGGTTGACTCGCTCAAAAGGGGCAAGAGAAAAGCTCCACTAGTTGAAAAAAGCAATTTTCAGATCCTGCCTCTTATCGTACAGATAGTTTAGCAGGTACTTATTGGCATTGAATATGATCGCCGCGTCACTGCCAGCGCCGCCATTGTCAAATCTTAATAATCGTTGATAGATGTATAGATCCATTCCGTAGAGGTATACTTCGCTGATAAATGGATTGCCAACAGCCAACGAAAGCGGCGAATGCAGGGATGATGAAAAACCGAGCAGGGAATTTTCCGTGTTCTCGAAGTAGTTAATATTACTCTGGGCCTTTTCATAAAAGTGGAGATTTTTAATCCACACGAGCCTATCTGCTGGATAATTTATATCTGTTTTGCAATTTTCGTGATTGATGTCCCTTTTGTGCAGAAAAACATGGACATTGTCTCGCCCTAGAAACGATTTCAACTCTTTTTTCGCAAGGACGGGATTAAAGCACGCATTATGGTAGTCATGGGCAAAAAATAAAACCGGAGCATTATTTAGCCGAGCTAGATCTTTGATAACATCGAAATGATTTAGGATGACATAAAAGGCGCGATCATCATAGATATCGTCCACGCAGTATTTGGTGATACTGTGGCCTGATCCTAAAATTTTCATTCTATTAAATTTTGATATTCCAGGGAGAACACTTGTCAGTTCCAGCATAATAGTCCAGCCACACTAAATTAGGTTAGAAATTTTCTGAATGTGTAAGCGTATCGTTTCCGGCTGCAATGTTATTAAAAATCGCCGCTCTATGCTTAAATTCTTTTGGTATGACATTTGCAAACTTTAAGCCAAACAATTGTATTTTTTGGATGTAATTTAATATGATTCAACTATCTTAGCTTAGATAAGCTCAGACATGGACCCGCCTGCCCGTGGATTGCAAACTTGCGGGTCAACACCGATTACACCGAATTGGAATATATTGTTTGAAAAGTCGGCAAACCTTTTGTCAAGTATCCGGCGTTTGCCTGTCAGAATAGTGACGGCAATTCGCGGCGGACCCAAAAATCGACAAGTGGTCTTAATATCCAGAATTTCCAATGAATCCATCAATTGATCCGAAAATTGATATTGACCGAGTGCTTAATAGAGCGCTGTATTTCCACAATTCCGGTCAGTTGGAACAGGCCGAGGCCAGTTATTGTCGGATTCTGGAGATTGCGCCCCAGCAGGCAGATGCCTTACACCTATTGGGACTGATTCATGGTGAAAAAGGTTCCCTAGAAACGGCAAAGAAACTCATCGACCGTGCCATTCAAAATGATGCAAACGTGCCGGTTTTCTATGTAAGTTTCGGTGATATCCTGCAGCGCGAAGAAAAATTTACGGAAGCGGTCAATTATTATCGCAAAGCCCTGAGCTTGAATCCTAATTTGGTGGAAGGCCTATGCAATATGGGCAACGCCTTGCGGCAACTGGCGCAATATAATCAGGCCATAGCCTGCTATAGAAAAAGCCTGGTCTGCAACCCGCGTTTGCCTGAAGCATACAATAATATGGGGCTAGCGTATTCCCAACAAGACCAATATGATTCAGCCGAAACCTGTTTCAAAACGGCGATTGCATTGAGTCCTGATTATGCCCAAGCGTATAATAACCTGGGTAATGTCTATCGGGACAAGTTCGACTATCAAGCAGCCATGGAACAATATCACCAGGCCCTCAGCCTGGCCCCCGAAAGCAGTATGATAAACTACAACCTTGGGATTTTGTTTCAAATACGCAACGAGGCGGATAAGGCCGTTCTCTATTATCAAAAAGCAGTCGAAGGCCAATCGCCAATCCCGGACGCGCACAACAATTTAGGGAAATATTACCAGGACCGGAATCAGCCAGAGCGGTCAATTAGCCATTTCGTGAAAGCCATTGATTTAGATCCCGAACATTTCGATGCCCACTTCAACCGATCCCTATCACTGCTTGCGACCGCAAGGTTTGAAGAAGGCTGGAATGAGTATGAGTGGCGTTTTAAGCGTGACGACTGGAAGCGGGTATATCCTCACCGTTTGAAAAGTCCCCGATGGGATGGACGGGAATTTACCGGCAAAACGCTTTTCATCCATAGCGAACAGGGTTTTGGAGACACCATCTGGTTTGTCCGCTATCTGCCGCAGGTTAAATCTCGGGGGGGCAGCATCATCTTTGAATCCAGGCCTGAACTCATCGATTTGCTGCAAGATAATATCGGTGTTGACCAATTGGCATCCATGTCATTTGATCACCCACCTCAGATTTCCCATGACCTCCATATCCCATTAATGAGTTTGCCCGCAGTTTTGGCAACAACCATTGAGACCATCCCGGCCCAGGTGCCATATTTATATGCTTCTGAGGCTAAATTTCAGAACTGGGCAGCCCGCATCAATGGATCCGGATTCAAAATCGGGCTGGTCTGGGCTGCCAAATCAACGAACAAACACGAAAGATCCTGTGCGCTGGAAAATTTTCTGCCGCTGCTCACCATAAAAAATATTCAGATCTACGGACTGCAGAAGGGTGAAGATGCGCAGACGGTTAATCAGATGCCGGTTGATGTCCATAACCTGGGCCAAGAGTTTGAAACATTTGCCGACACCGCCGGAGCCGTCGAATGTCTGGATCTGGTCATCAGTGTGGATACGGCAGTCGCTCACCTGGCCGGTGCCATGGGAAAACCGGTGTGGGTGTTGCTCCCCTTTGCCGCGGATTGGAAGTGGTTGTTGGAAAGACGGGATTCTCCCTGGTATCCCACAATGCGGCTTTTCCGGCAACCGCAGCCAGGAGACTGGAAGCGGGTTGTCCTGAGTTTGGTTGAAGAATTGAAACAATATATTGAGGCAGAACATTCGTGATGGATCTTGCTGGAGAACTCAAAAAAGCAGTCAGCTATCATCAAGCAGGCCGGTTGGACGAGGCCAGAGCCATCTATGTCCGCATTCATGAAGTGGAGTCTCAGCATCCGGACCCATTACACCTGCTGGGAGTGATCGCGTATCAAACAGGTGAATATCACGATGCTGTTAAGTTAATCAAAAGTGCCATTGGCATCGACCCGGGTAATGCCGCTTACTACAATAATTTAGGTAATGCATACAAAGAAAATGATATGCTAGATGATGCAGTTGGCTGTTATCAAAAAGCAATAGATTTGCGGCCGGAATATGCCGAAGCCTATTTTGGTCTTGGAAATGCATTTCAGCAGCTTGAGCGCTTTACCGATGCGGTTATCGCTTATCAAAAAGCATTGATAATTACACCGGATATGGCAATCGCTCATAACAATTTGGGCGTGGCGCTGTTTAATATAGGTCGGATAGATACAGCTTTCGAGCATTATCAACAGGCCTTGCAGATAGAACCCGGCTATTTCGAGGCGTACAATAATGCGGGGAATGCCTTGAAGCGGCAGGAGCGGTTCCTGGAAGCCATCAGGTGGTATCGAAAGGCCATCGAATTGAATCCAAATAGCTTTGATACTTATGCCAGCATGGGGTTTGCCTACCAAAATCTGGGGCAGTTGGATGACGCCGTCGACTGCCTACAAAAAGCGCTGGAGATAAATCCGGACTACGGTGAGGCGTATAATGATCTGGGAACCCTGTACCGTGAATTGGGTAAATTGGAACCAGCGATGGCTTGTTTTCAAAAATCTGCGATCCTCAGGCCAAAGAATCCGGAAGCTTTTAACAATATGGGCATTGTTTATAGACAAGAGGGACGGTTCAATGAAGCGATTGCGTGTTACCACCAAGCCTTGCAGCAAAATCCTGATTTTTCGAATGCGCATTACAACCTCGGCAGTGCCTATTGGCAATGCGGCCAATCGGAAGAAGCCCTTGCCAGTTACTGCAAGGCGATTCAACTGAATCCGGACCATGCCTTTGCCCACAATCTTTTGATCAGCCGACTTCAGCAAACCTGTGCCTGGAGTAAGCTGACAAAGCCGGTTGCCAAGTTGAAACAACTCACAAAGGCTGCTCTTAAAGACAATAAACTGGCGGCCGAAATGCCATTTTTGACTTTTTCGCTGTCGGATGATCCCGGCTATAATTTCAAAGTCGCAAAATCATGGGCCGATGATATCAAAGCCAGAATATCAGGATTTTATCGGTCTTCAAAAACATATGAACCGTTTTCGTTTGACAATCGGGGAGCACAAAAATTTCGTATAACGGTCGGATACCTGTCGGCAGATTTCCAAAATCATGCCACAGCTCACCTAATGCGCAGCTTTTTTGGGTATCATGACCGGAATGCTTTTAAAATAAATGCCTATTCTTACGGCAAAACTGATAGCAGTCACTACCGCGAGAAAATTGAAAATGACTGCGACAAGTTTGTAGACATTGGTGAGTTAAATCATTTTGAAGCAGCTAACGAGATATATAAAGACGAAGTTGAAATCCTGGTTGATCTGAAAGGCTATACCGAAGGAAATCGACTGGAGATTTGTGCCCATCAACCCGCACCGATTCAGGTAGCATGGCTGGGTTTTCCAGGAACCAGCGGTGCCGATTTCATGGATTACATTATCACCGACCGGATCGTCACGCCACCGGAGCATGCATCATATTTTTCCGAAAAGTTTGTTTACATGCCCCACACCTATCAGGTTAATGATGGTCATCAAGAAATTGCCGACAAAGAATATCGGCGTTCGGATTTCGATTTGCCGGAAGACGGTTTTATATTCTGCTCCTTTAACGAACCATACAAGATAGAGCCGGTGATGTTTGATGTTTGGATGAATGTGCTGCGTCAAATACCGAACAGTGTTTTGTGGTTGATTCGAAAGGGTCGATTAGCAGATGAACATTTGAAAAGTGAAGCCATTCGAAGAGAAGTGGCACCTGACCGGCTGATATTCACCGGTAAGCTTCCCAAAGCTGAGCACCTGGCACGTATAAAGCTGGCCGATCTCTTCCTGGATACACGAACCGTCAACGGGCACACGACGACCAGCGATGCACTCTGGGCCGGAGTCCCCGTTATCACCCTGCAAGGAAAACATTTTGCATCGCGTGTATCTTCAAGTTTATTGGCGGCCGCGGGACTGTCGGAACTCATCACCCAAAGTTTATCCGAGTATGAAGCCTTGGCTGTTCGGTTGGCAAACCATCCGGGTCTGCTTAATAAAATTACAGAGAAGTTGACACAAAATCGGTTGGAGCAACCCCTTTTTGATACGGCACGCTTTACCAGAGACCTGGAGAATGCTTACAAAATGATTTGGCAACTCTATCTGAATGGCGAAAAACCGCGGCTAATCAAAGTTCCGGGAGCTCCAGAAAACAATTGAGAATTAAGTTCCACTTCGTTTAGCTTAATACCGAAATCAAGTTAGATAATATTATAAATTAGGAGGCTACTAAGGATGAAAACTGCTGAAGAATACTATCAGGACATTCAGCCGTTGATAGAAAATCAATGGTATCAGGCAGCCATTTGCGCCTATGAACAATTTTTACAGACCAATCCTAGCTTCGCCCGGGCATACTATGATCTCGCAACCTTATATTATGAGTTCGGAGAAAAAGACAGGGTATTGGAGTGTTACAAACGAGCCGTTGACTACGAGCCGGAAAACCTCAATTATCTCAAAGGCCTGGCCGATTATTATCATGCGGAACTGAAGCAGGTTGAACCGGCGCTGGCTGTCTATAAAAAGATGATTGAAAAGGGCGCTACTGATGCGGAAACGATGTTTATTGCCGCCAACCTGTGCGTGGCCCTGCACCAATTCGAGGATGCCATGAATTACTATCAAAAAGTGCTTGAGATTGAGCCCTGGCATTCTGAGGCCTTTGAATGCTTAGAGAAAATTAAAAATAATCAAACTATGAAGGCGCAAGCGGTTTCACCCGAAGAACTTTATCAGAGATCTCAGGAAGCGGGTGCAGCCGGCAGCATTGAATCGGCGGTATCCATTCTAGAGCAGCTGGTGGGGCGATTTCCGGATTTTGCCGCGGCTCACAACGATCTGGGCGTATATCATCAAAAACTGGAAAATAACGATCAAGCACAAAACCACTACAAGAACGCCGTTAGACTGGAGCCTTACAACAGCACCTATAATAAAAATTTGGCGGACTTTTATTTTATTGTGCAGGGTGATGTACCAAAGGCCTTACAAATCTATTTGGGCGTTTTAAAAAATAATCCCGCAGACATTGAAGTTTTGCTGGCCACCGGTCACATTTCCATAGCAGTCAACAGACCGCAGGATGCAGAAACTTTTTTTCGCCGCGTTCTTGAACTTGAGCCCTGGAATATGGAAGCAGGCAAGAACCTGGAAAATCTGCGGAAAGATCCGGCGGGTAAAACCGCTGCTGGTTTTTGAAGACTGAAAGCTCAATAGATTGTTTATGGATATCACTGAAGAATTAAAAAGAGCGGTAAGCTATCATCAAACCGGCCAGCTTGATCTGGCCGAGGAAATGTATGTCCGTTTAAACCAGCTTCAAAAGCTTCATCCGGACCCTCTGCACCTGTTGGGTGTGGTTGCCTATCAGCGCGGAAAAATTAAACCTGCCGTTGAAATGATTCAACAAGCTATTCGAATTAATCCTGACAATCCGGTATACTATTACAGTTTGGGCAACACCTATAAAGAGAATGGACAGCATGGTAACGCCATAACCTGCTATCTAAAAGCCATTGATCTGCGGCCGGATTATGCCGAAGCTTATTTTGATTTGGGAACTGCCTATCAGAATCTCAACCAGCCGGATAAGGCAATTTCTGCGTACCGGGGTGCACTAATAATCAAGCCCGAGTTTGCCGAAGCACTCAACAATGTCGGGTTGCTGCTAAAAAAAGAAGGCAGGATCGATGAAGCCTTGCAATGCTTCAAGCAGGCAGTGCAAGCCTATCCTGAATTTGCGGTTGCATATTACAATCTCGGAAATCTATTTAAGGATTGTGGTCAACCTGATCAAGCAATTTTCAATTATGAAAAAGCCTTAATTTATAATCCGAAATCAGCCGGCACTTACAATAATCTGGGTTACATTTACCTGGCCCAAGAAAATTTAACTGAAGCCATCAATTGTTTTAAGAAGGCAATTGAATTAGACCCCGCTTATGCCGAAGCCATGCACAACATGGGGAATGCACTGGCCAAGAATGGTCAATCAAAAGATGCGATTGGTTTTTATGATCGGGCGCTGCAAATTCGGCCGGATTTGCCTAACGCATTTAACGGCCTGGGGAACGCCTGCAAAGAGCTGGAAAGGTTTGATGAAGCCATTGACTATTTTCAAAAAGCGCTAAAGCTTAATCCTCGCTTTGCTGAAGCATACAACAATCTGGGTTTGGTTTATGATAACCTGGGAAAGATTGAAGAAGCCCGCATGTGCTATGAAAAAATGCTGGAGATTAAACCCAGCTTCGGGCTTGAAGTCAGAATGGCGATGCAGCTTCCGCTCATATATGAATCAAAGGAATCAATGACCGCAGCACGCAGGAAATTACAATTAAACCTTGCGAGTCTAAAAAAGAGAGGAGACAAACTTAAAGATCCTCATTGTGAAGTCGGAACGACAAATTTTGGATTAGCTTTTCACGGTAGGGATGAAAAGCGTATCAGGCAGGAGATTGCCTCCTTTTATCTTGCTGTTTGCCCCGACCTGGCTTGGGAAGCCCCTCAATGCAAGAAAAACCAAGAAAAGGCCGGAAAAATAAAAATTGGTATGATAACCCGGTTTCTCTATGATCATACCATCGGCAATTTATACCAAGGTCTTATTCAGCATTTATCCCGTGATAAATTTCATATCGTGATTTTTCGTTTTCCAGGAAAAAGTGATCAGATTGCAAAAGCAATAAACGCTGCCGCAGATGAGGTGGTGGTTTTGCCGAATGCCCTTAAAAAAGCACGTGAACGAATTGGCGAATTCTCATTGGATATATTATTTTACCTGGAACTCGGCATGGATCCGCTAACCTATTTCCTTGCATTTTCCCGTTTGGCACCGGTCCAAATAAAGCGCGGATTTCAAATTACAATGGGCATCCCGGCGATCGATTATTTTATTTCTTCCAATAACGCAGAGCCCCCCGATGCTCAGGATCATTATTTCGAAAAGTTAATACGCTTAAAGCGCACGGGATATTATTACTATCGACCGAAAATTGAAAGTTCTATTCCTGCGAGACAGAGATTCGGGCTTCAAACCAAAGATACCTTGTACCTTTGCCCCCAGAGTCTATTTAAACTGCATCCTGACTTTGATACCGTTATCGCGAATATTTTGAGTCGGGACCTCCATGGAAAACTGATTTTGCTCGAAGGTAAACACCCTTACTGGAAAACACTGTATCTAAGACGTTTAAACCGAGTTGTGCCCGATGCAAATAATCGTATTCAATTTCTTCCGAAACTGACCCGTAACGACTTTGTCGCACTATTTTTAGTCGCTGATGCAGTACTGGACACAATTTATTTGAGTGGCGGCAACACAAGTTTGGAATGCTTCGCTGCCGGTGTGCCGGTGGTCACCTGGCCCAGCCCTTTGTTGCCGGGCAGGCTGACATATGGATTTTATCGACAGATGGGAGTTTCAGATTGCGTGGCCAGAGATTTGGATGATTACGTCAATATCGCTTGGAAGCTAGCCAATGATAAAAAATGGCGTAGTCAGGTGAGCAGTAAAATTAAAGCTAATTCGGTGAAGTTATTTGAGGATATTGAGGCTGTCAGAGAACTGGAGGAATTTTTTGAAGTCGCGGTCGCTACTAGTTACCAGGATGAAGTCAACGGTAATGTAGCTCGATGGCTTTGATCTGATAAAAGCCAACTAAGGATAGATAGCGGCTCAAAAGCCATCTAAATTGATGATGAATAGGCCAGGATCAGAAATAAGGAAATTTCAATTTTCAGATGACCTCAAGGAAGCGGTTCGTCTACACCAGAAAGGAAACTTAGAGGAGGCGCGTCAGATCTATTTGCGAATTCTTGATCATTACCCGGAGAATTCAGATGCACTCCATTTATTGGGTGTTATCGCCCATCAGACCGGAGCGATTGGCAAAGCCGTTCATCTGATCAGCCGGGCAATTCAACTATCACCCGGGCAGGCATCCTATTATTTAAATCTGGGGAACGCATACAGAGCAAAAGACCTATTGGCGCAGGCGGTGACATGCTTTAACAAAGCGATAGATATAAAACCCGACTACGCGGACGCATATTACAATCTTGGCAATACGCTGTCAGCGCAGGGTAAGGTTGATTCAGCCGTCCCATATTATCAACATGCGGTTCAGCTAAAACCCAAGTTGCCAGCAGCATACCTCAACTTAGGCCGTATTTTTGAGCAGCAGGGCGCTAAAAAGCAGGCGGTTTCCTGGTATATGGGTGCCCTGCAGGCGGATACCAGCTGTGTAGAAGCCTGCATCCGACTCGGCAGTTTATATCAGACATTAAACAATCACCTGGAAGCCGTCCAGTGTTTTCAAAGAGCGGCAGCGGCCGGTCCGGATGATTGTTTCCGGCTGTACAACAATCTGGGGGTTTCTCAGCAAGCGTTAGGAAATTTGACTGATTCGATCGCCAGCTTTGAGAAGGCCACCCAACTGAACCCGGGGTATGCTGTCGCACATTACAATCTGGGCGTCAGCTACCATGCCAACGGTGAATTGCATAAGGCTATCAATGTCCTGGAAAAAGCTGTCGCGCTAAAACCCGCATACAGTGACGCTGTCAATCTGTTGGTACACCTGTTACAAAGGACCTGCGACTGGCAGAACCTGGATCGCTTTGCGCTCAAATTGGATAAGTTGACATCAAATTCACTTGAAACCCAAACTCCGACAGCCGAAGCCGTCTATACCAATGTTTGTCGCCACCCCGATCCAGCTTTGAATTATTACTTAGCCAGGGGCAGAAGTTTAGACATCGCAAAAAAAACAACCGGAATTAACCTGTCCTTTAGTTATGATAGATCGGCCGCCGGGGTAGATAAAATAATCCTGGGTTATTTTTCGGCCGACTTTAACAACCATCCCATAGCTCATTTAACCCGTGGATTATTCAAATTGCATAACCGCGACTTTTTTAAGGTTTACTGTTATTCATACGGAAATGATGACGGCAGCACCTATCGGGCTCAAATCGCGCGTGACAGTGACCGGTTTATTGATGTCAGCAAATTGAATACGCCTGAATTGGCCCGCTGCATAAATGATGACAAGGTCTGCATCCTGATAGACCTAATGGGATATACTAACGGAAACCGGCTGGATGTTTGTGCCCTGAGGCCATCACCGTTGCAGTTGACCTGGCTCGGCTTTCCGGGCACAACCGGTGCGGAATTTTTCGACTACATTATCACCGATAAAATTGTATCGCCTGAGGGGCATGCCTCCTTTTACAGTGAAAATTTCGTTTATATGCCCCATTGCTATCAGGTTAACAACAACTGCCAGGAAATAGCCGATTGTGAATGGCAGCGCAGAGATTTTGGGCTGCCTGAACATGGATTTGTTTTTTCTTCCTTCAATCAGCCTGTTAAGGTTGATCCATTAATGTTCGACTGTTGGATGAGGATTTTAAAAAAGGTTTCCAATTCCGTTTTATGGCTGCTGTGGGACAATCGTATTGCCGAAGTTAATTTAAGATCAGCGGCCCAGGAAAGGGGCATAAATCCCAATCGCCTAGTTTTCGCAAAGAAGCTGTCAAAGGAAAAACATCTTGCGCGGATGCGGCTGGCGGATCTTGCCCTGGATACGAGAGTTTACAATGGCCACACGACCACAAGCGATTCGCTTTGGGCCGGCACCCCGGTAATTGCGTTGCAGGGCACGCACTTTGCATCCAGGGTATCCGCCAGCATTCTCACCGCCATTGAATTACCGGAGTTAATTACCCAGGATTTAACAGAATATGAAAATCTTGCTGTGCACCTGGCGTTGAACCGGGACAATTTGATCCATCTGCGCCAAAAACTTAAATCTCATCGTAATACCAAACCGCTATTTGACACGGCCAGGTTTACAAAAAATCTTGAATTCGCTTTTCAAGAAATGTGGCGGGTATACCAACAAGGTGACCCTCCCTGTCCAATCACCGTAAAAGAAAATGAGAATTTCTAGCAACATGCATTGAGCGTGTTATCTCAATTAGGTTGGAAAATAGAATCAGCGGGGATCATCTGGCAATGCACAATCCCATGCAAGGTTAGACTTTCACGGTAAAACTGAGATGACCGATGATGGAGAAATTATGCAAAGTGGACCTTACCTGGTTTCGGCTATTGTATCGGCTTACAACTGCGAGCGGTTCATCCGCGGCTGCCTGATCGACCTCGAAAGCCAGACCATAGCCGACAGGACAGAAATTATCGTCGTCAATAGCGGCTCTCAGCAGAACGAAGAGGCTGTCGTATACGGGTTTCAGAAGAAATACGATAATATCAAATATATTAAAACGGATCAGCGCGAGTCGGTTTATGCGGCCTGGAATCGAGGCATTTTGACTGCCACAGGCAAATACATTACCAACGCAAATACGGATGATCGGCATGCGGCCCATGCTTTCGAACGCATGACAAGGGTGCTGGATACAAGACCCGATATTGCTCTGGTATATGCCAACCTCTGGATTACCGAAACAGAGAATGAAACTTGGGATAACTTTACGCCGGTTGGAAAATTTGTCTGGAAGGACTTTGATCCGCAGACTCTGGCTGACGCGTGCTATATAGGACCGCAGCCCATGTGGCGTAAAAACCTGCACCGTAAATACGGATATTTTGACGTGTTATTTGATTCTGCGGGTGACTGGGAATTTTGGTTGAGATTGTCTCAAACCGAGAAGTTTTTACATCTCAATGAGGAATTAGGTTTATACCTTAAATCACCGGCAAGTATTGAGCATCGTGACTTAAACCTATCGCTTATAGAATTTAAACGGATAAAGCGACAGTATGCCGGGCGAAAATTAAGATGGACTAAATGAACTTTTTTCCTAAATTTAGATTATAACAAATTTATAAAATATCCATGCAAGATACTACCTCCAAACATCTCATTCCTGATCTGCTGAAAGAGGCAGCCCGTTTACACCAAAGCGGCTCATCAGCTGTGGCCCGCGAGGTTTTATCAAAAGGCTTACAATTTGCACCGCAGGAAAAAAGACTCTATTATGCGCTAACTGAGATCCTGCTGGAGCAAGAGCAGTATCAGGAGGCTCTGGACATCATTGAACCGCTATCGTCGGTAGGTTTTGACCTTAGAAACGCGGAGCTAAAAGCTGAGTGTCTGGAAAGGATGCAGCGCTACGGGGAGGCTCAAAATATTGTCAATCAAATCTTAGATATTGATCAATACTCGGCATCCGCTCTTAATTTGAAAGGCTTGCTGTTATATCATCAAAATGAGCTGAATGAAGCCGCTTTTTATTTTGAGAAGTCAATTCAATCGTCCCCCACCAATGGTAAGGCCCACATTAACCTGGCACTATTAAGGCTGGATACTGGACCCTCCGAGGCCGCGCTGGCAATTCTGAAAAAGGGATTTATACTCTCGCCGCATATCGAAGAGGTTGCCTGCACATTTCATGAAATTATATGTGATATCGGTGCCTTGTCCGAAGCAGAGGAAATGTTCCAAGATGCTTATCGGCGATACCCGATGAATAAACGGCTTGCCTATCTCTTAATTGATATACTGATTCAGCAAAACAAGTTAATGGATGCCATGGAGACCATTGAAAAGAGCATGGCAATTTTCGGTCTTGGTGACGGGATTCTAAATCCGGCCTTAAAAATCAGAAGCTCGCTTGGGCCGATGGTCATCAATCCGGCGAAACGATCAAACGGCGCCATTTCTTTGTGCATGATCGTGAAAAATGAAGAAAAGAACCTGGCACGATGTTTGGAAAGTGTGAAAAATGTAGTTGATGAAATTGTAGTTGTCGATACCGGATCATCTGACAGAACAGCGGATGTCGCCAAGGTATATGGGGCAAAGACATACCCATATAATTGGCACAATGACTTTTCGCATGCCCGCAATTTTTCGCTGTCACTAGCAAAAGGGGCCTGGATATTCATTCTGGATGCTGATGAAGTTTTAGCGGTCAGTGATCAAAATCTTCTGCTGGCTCTAACCAGGGTGCCGCAAACCGAAATCTGTGCCTATCGATTTACCACCCGCAATTATACCAACGATGTCGGTACCGAAGGTTGGCAGGCAAATAATGGCGGCTACCAACAGGAGCAGGCCGGCAAAGGATGGTATCCAAGTGAGAAAGTCAGGTTTTTTCCAAATGGTCGCCCCATTCGTTTCGAAAATGCCGTTCACGAACTGGTTGAACCGTCATTGAGGCGTGAGGGGATACCTATACAAAAATCTCCTATCGCCATCCATCACTACGGAACCCTTAGCCGCGAAAATGAAGTGAAAAAGAAAGCAAAGTATTACTCCCTTGGAAAAGAGAAAATTGCCGACAAGCATGCCGGGCCGGCGGCTCTCATAGAGCATGCCATTCAAGCCCAGGAGGTAGGCGAGTACGGGGAGGCGCTCAATCTGTGGAAGGCTGTCCTGGAACACTGTCCGGATCTTGCAAAAGCCTTTTTTAATATGAGCTATTCGTATATTCAGCTTGAACGATACGACAAAGGGCTTGAGGCGGCCAGAAAGGCGATGGAACTTGGTCCCAATCTCAAGGAGGCGGTTCTAAATCTCGCACTGTGTCAGATAAGACTTGGTGAAACCAGGTGCGCCATCGAGCATCTTGATCGACTTTTAAATGAAAACCCCAATCATCCTATGGGCATTGGGCTGCTGGCTGTTGCGTATTGCATTGCAGGTCACATGGAGCGGGGGCTGAAGCTGCTTGACGAAATCCGCGATATGGGATTCAACTGCACGGAATACATCGTTGACCATGTCCAAAAGCTGAACTCTGCAGGACGCATGCGGGATGCCCTGCTGCTGGTTGACTCCGTCGCCGAAGGTCCCCATGACCATGAGAAAATCCAATCTATGCGAGGAACACTGACCCGTACTCAGGTCGTCTCGTCAACCCTTTGCATTCGATATTTAGATCTAAAAGGTGTCAGTCGGCAAATTATCCCGCATCTGAAACCGCTGGACGATTATTGCAATCTGGACGAACAATATTTTAAACCAGTCGAAAATGAGAAAAATGCTGATTTTATCTTTTTCCCGTATGTTATTGACCCCGTATATCATCATTTTGGGTATGAGAAATTTAAAAGCATTTTGAGGCAGCTGCCATTTTTTAAAGAGTATGAGTCCAAATTTGTCTTTTTTCTGATGGATGACATAAGTCCCAAATTCGACATTGACTCGGTCATCTACCGGGTTAATCACGATAAACGCAACAAAGATAAAAATTCTATCAGCCTGCCTTATTTCGTTGATGACATTTGCCAAATCCCCTTGTCGGATAAACCGCTGTATCACGTGAATTTTATCGGAACCCTTGTAACGCACGTACTCAGAGCATATATGCTGCTGCCGTTGTTGGGCAAAACCAAGCTGCCGCTTTACGACGAGCTGCTTGGGAAACTTGATACGGTTCTGGCCCATCGAAAAAACATTGAGACTTACCAAACGGCTATGGCCGAGGCAATGAAGTTCGTTCAGCAGTTATTTCCCCTTACGCCGACCCTGCAGGGCATCCGGTATTTCATTGATATTTCCGTTGAGCAATTCCAGTATCTTCCCAGTCACATTCAAGGCGTCAAAAGATCTGAACTTGTGGATATAGTCGCTCAATCGGCGGCAACACTCTGCCCGAGGGGATTTGGCGTCCAATCCATACGTTTTTTTGAAACGCTTTCCGCCGGGCGAATACCGATTCTCATATCTGATCATTACGTTTTGCCACTCGAAAATCTCATCAATTATTCAGCATTTACGTGGCAGGTTGACGAGACTAAAATTAGTAATCTGCAGGATGAGGTGCTGAGTTTTTTTAGGACACACACCAATGATGATCTCATTCAAAAAGCGAAATCAGCAAAAGATGTTTGGGAAAAATATTTTGCGCCGTCGCAGATAAGCAAGTTCGTCCACCTGACCTTAACCGAAGTATTAAAGGCCAATTATCGGTTAAATTCAGCATAATCTATAATAAGTACCTCAGCCTGCCTCAACTCATTTGAAATGATGAGGGACCGTCAAAATATTGTCCTTTTTGCCATTCTAGTTTTGGGAACCTGTATATCTGACTTAAATTAAACGAAAAACCGGATAAAAAAGTTGGCATATTCTTTGCAATTTTTTGATTTGGTAGTTTTTCACTTTCTGCCATCCCAGGCTTGCCGTCGCTCATGTGGCGGCAGATCTGTGATTAGCTAGGCAGTATAGGCTTTTGATGGTTCGGATGCCAGAGGCAGTTTAATATGCCGATCAATCAACCAAGGCGATGACACGGTAATGACAGAGCAGGAATTAAAAGAAAAAATATCGAATCTTGTGGCCGAGTTACACAAGGTAAGAAATTCAGAGAAACCATTCGTTCCCGGGAAAACACCGATTCGATATGCGGGAAGAATATTTGATGAGAGTGAGCTGCAGGCTGCGGTAGCATCATCTCTTGAATTCTGGTTGACCGAGGAACGTTTTGCGGAACAATTTCAGACCGAGATTGCCGCCAAAGTTGGAGCGAAATACGCTTGCCTGGTTAATTCAGGTTCTTCTGCGAATTTATTAGCTCTCACAGCGCTTACCTCCCATTTACTTGGAGATAAGCGATTGAAACCCGGTGATGAAGTCATCACCGTCGCGGCCGGTTTTCCCACGACGCTGAATCCAATTATAATGAATGGCATGATCCCTGTTTTTGTGGATGTGGATATTCCGACCTATAATGTAAAAATTGAGGAAATTATCGAGGCGTTGAGTCGAAAGACCCGCGCTATTTTTATCGCCCACACTTTAGGAAACCCGTTTGATCTAAGCCGGGTATTAGAGTTAGTTGAAGAAAATGATCTGTACCTGATTGAGGATAACTGCGACAGCCTCGGTTCGACGTTTCAGGCAAAAAACACAGGTTCATTCGGACATCTTGCGACCTGTTCCTTTTATCCGGCACATCATATTACAACCGGTGAAGGCGGGGCAGTCCTGACTTCCGACGATAAACTGGCACGAATCGTGCGGTCTCTTAAAGATTGGGGCCGGGAATGTTGCTGCGGGGCCGGTGAAAATAACAAATGCGGTCGAAGATTTACCGGACAGCATGGCACCTTGCCGCCTGGATATGATCATAAATATGTCTATTCGCATATCGGTTACAATTTGAAGATGACGGATATCCAGGCCGCAATCGGACTCGAACAGCTTAAAAAACTAGATAAATTTTGTCAAACGCGACGCGACAATTTTAAAGCCTGGACCAGCGGATTTAAGGAATTCGAGGACTACTTCATCCTGCCGGAAGCAACCGAGGGCTCCGATCCTGCGTGGTTTGCGTTTCCGGTTACCGTCAGGAAAAAAGCCGGGTTTACGAGAACGGAAATAACCAATTATCTAAATGATTTCATGATTGAAACCAGAAATCTTTTCGGCGGAAACCTAATCCGGCAACCGGCTTACCAGAGCCTAGATTATCGCAAAATCGGTGATCTGGCAAACTCCGATCGTATTATGAATGATACCTTCTTTCTGGGCACCTATTCAGGGATCGGCAGGGAACAGATTGACTATACAATGGACGTTATCGACAAATTTGTGAGGGCTGGATAAACCCAAATAATTTATGTCCGGAAGCAACGGAGGCTGCCTTTGTTTGGTGATATTTTTAAAAACAAAACTGTATTGATAACCGGCCATACCGGTTTCAAAGGCTCCTGGCTTTGTATCTGGTTAAAGGAGTTGGGTGCCAACATCGTGGGCTATGCTCTGGAACCCTGGACTGAGAAAGACAATTTCGCCGTCAGTGATTTGAAAACCAAAATTACGCATATAACAGGTGACATCAGAGATTATCAAAAATTAGCAAGCGTGTTTAATGAATATCAACCTGAGATTGTGTTTCACCTGGCAGCCCAACCGATTGTCAGAGAGTCTTTTAAAAACCCGAAGGAAACCTATGATATTAATGTCGGCGGAACAGTGAACCTGCTCGAATGCTGTCGACTGACCGATTCGGTAAGGGTTGTGGTGAATGTTACCAGCGACAAATGCTACGAAAACAAGGAGTGGATATGGGGCTATCGCGAAGGTGATACAATCGGCGGTTGTGATGATCCTTACAGTTCCAGCAAAGGCTGCTCAGAACTTATAACAGCCGCTTACAGAAGGACCTTTTTTAATCCGGACCATTTTAGCGACCCTCAGAAAAGCCTCGCGACCGCACGGGCCGGCAACGTCATTGGTGGGGGAGATTGGCAAAAAGACAGAATCATTCCCGATTGCATGCGGGCCTTAGAAGTCAACAATCCGATTGTAATACGCAATCCCCAGGCTACACGTCCCTGGCAGCATGTATTGGTACCTATCAGCGGTTATCTGCTGTTGGCATCTAAGATGTATGAAACGCCGCAAAAATTTTGCGGTCCCTGGAACTTCGGCCCCGACTCTGAGTCGATTATACCGGTTGGAGAAGTCGCAGACAAGGTAGTGGCCCGGTGGGGAAGTGGAAGTTGGGTCAATCCTTCTTCTGAAACTGCCCCGCATGAAGCGAAGCTTTTGAACCTGGATATATCCAAAGCCAAATTTTATTTAAAATGGTTTCCACTCTGGAATATAGACCAAGCATTAAAAAAGACGGTTGATTGGTATAAAGATTTCGCGAGGCAAGATCCCTATCGAATATGCGTGGCGCAAATTAAAGATTATGAAAGGCAGCTTAGCTAGACGGATGAGATCTTAGGAAAATGCTGCAAAAATATTACATGGGCCTTGAATTCAGGAAAAAACGTGAGGCTCAAGAGGGAACACTATGAATTCGAATTTACCGGTGGTTCTTCTTTGTGGCGGTGCCGGAACTAGACTGCGCGAAGAAACGGAATTCAGACCCAAACCCATGGTGGCCATCGGTAATCGGCCGATCATATGGCACATTATGAAGATATACGGCCACTACGGATTTCAGAGGTTTATTTTCTGTCTGGGATACAAAGGGGAAATGTTTAAAGAGTATTTTTTTCATTACCAAATGATGAACAATGACGTCACCATGCGATTGGGAACCGACAGCGGATTCCGGGTTCACAATACGAACAATGGTGACAACTGGGAGATAACCCTGTGTGACACGGGGGAAAAAACCTTAAAAGGGGCCAGATTAAAACGGATAGAAAGGTATGTCGATACCGATCAATTTATGGTGACTTATGGGGATGGCGTCGCAAATGTCAATATCGAAAAACTTTTACAATTTCACAATTCCCACGGAAAATTAGCGACCGTCACCGGGGTGCGGCCGATGTTTCTTAGATTTGGCGAACTTAATATTGAGGAAAATCAGATCACCCGTTTTTCGGAAAAACCTAAATACAACGGCAATTATATAAACGGCGGTTTCTTTGTTTTCAACCGTGATGTATTTGACTACCTCGAAGACAGAGACGACCTTGACCTTGAAATTGGCCTCTTGGATCAACTCACCCTGGAAGGCGAATTGATGGTATACAAGCACAACAATTTTTGGGCGTGCATGGATACAATAAGGGATACGGAATTTTTAAATAATTTATGGGATCACGGTCAGGCAAAATGGAAGATATGGTAAGGACGGCAAACCGCGTCCATTTCGATACGCCTTCAACGAATTCAATGCGAAGATGAGAGTAGCTGATTATATTTTTAAATACCTAGCCGATTATGGGGTTAGGCATGTATTCCTGCTAACCGGCGGCGGTGCAATGCATTTGAATGACGCCTTGAAAAACGAGAAGCGAATTAAATATGTCTGTAACCACCACGAACAGGCAGCTGCGATTGCAGCTGAGGGATATGCCAGGACAACCGGAGGTTTGGCGGTTGTAAATGTGACCTCCGGCCCGGGAGGAACCAATGCGTTGACAGGTGTTATCGGACAGTGGCTGGATTCTGTTCCCGTATTGTATTTGTCGGGCCAGGTAAAATTCGAGACAACCATTGCATCTGAGTCTGGTATCCGTTTGCGTCAACTCGGTGATCAGGAGATTAACATAATCGATATTGTCAAACCGGTGACTAAATATGCAAAGATGATTACGGATCCGACGACTACAAAGGCTGAATTGGATCAGGCGATTCACGTTGCGATTTCAGGAAGACCCGGTCCAGTATGGTTGGATATACCCTTAAATGTTCAAGGTGCTTTGTTTAATGAGCGAAGTTTGAGCAGTAAGAAACTGAATAATAGTCTACCAGGGGTGGGGGAGGAGAGCTTCTCTGCCGTAATTGAAGAGCTGCAAAAAGCCGAACGGCCAATACTTGTTGCCGGTCATGGAATTAGAATTGCAGGTGCTAGAAAACAATTATTAAAGTTAGTGGACCGATTGAATATTCCGGTTGTGACAACGTTTAACGGATTTGATTTAATTGCTTCCAACTCAGGCAATTTTGTCGGCAGGATAGGTACATTAGGGAGTCGTGCGGGTAACTTTGCGCTGCAAAATGCAGACCTTGTCATTTTTCTCGGAACCCGAAATAACATCAGGCAGATCAGCTACAACTGGAGTTCTTTTGCCCGGCATGCAAAAAAGGTTATAGTCGATATTGATGATGCTGAGCTGAATAAAAAGACGGTGCCGGGCAAGCTTCGAATTCAGACAGATGCGAAAGTTTTTTTAAAAAAAATGCTTAAACAAATACCCGACGGCTTGAAAGTCAACAAAACATGGCTGAACTGGTGTCTGATTCGAAAACAAAAGTATCCGGTCGTATTAGATGAGTATAAGATCGCCAATGAGCATTCGGTTCACCCATATTTTTTCATTGAAGAATTGACATCCCAACTGGGTGCTAATGCAATTGTTGTCGCAGGCAACGGGACGGCATGCGTCGCATTGTTCCAGGCGGGAATTGTCAAGGGCGGTCAGCGTATTTTCTGGAACTCAGGGTGTGCAGCCATGGGATATGCGTTGCCTGCGTCTATCGGGGCGGCAATGGCAGGAAAAAAAGATGTAATCTGTATTACCGGAGATGGCAGCCTTCAGCTGAATATCCAGGAGCTACAAACTATTAGGCAATATAAATTGCCGGTAAAGGTATTTATTCTAAATAATCAAGGCTACAGTTCGATTGAGCAGACTCAGAAGGCATTTTTTGATTGTGACTTTATCGGTTGTAATGAAGCCTCGGGTGTTTCCTTCCCGGATAACTCTAAACTTGCCGATCTGTATGGTTTAAAATATTGCCGAATTGATTCAACTTCTGAGATGGCTGGGATAATCGGCAAGGCTTTATCTTATTGCGGGGCGGTCATGTGCGAAGTTATTTTGAATAAAGGCTATACTTTTGCGCCTAAATTGACATCCGTAAAGAAACCTGACGGGAGCATGATTTCGAGTCCACTGGAGGATCTCTATCCGTTTCTTGCGCGGGATGAATTCTATTCAAACATGATAGTCAAAAATACAAACACTAGAAATGTTTAACATTGCCGGAAGTATCAAACTTTTTGCGTTGGATTTAGACGGTACTCTCTATCGAGGACAGAAAAAGGTGGCCGGTGCCATTACACTTATTGATTATCTGAGAGACAACTTTCAGGTCTTTTTTTTCACAAACAACTCAACAAAGACAGCCGGCGAAATTCATGAGAAGTTAAACAGTTTGGGAATCGAGTGTCGATTGAGTGAAGTCTATACCTCTGCAGCTGCAGCGGCTATGTACCTGAACGAGTCCGGCCTAAATAATTTGTATGTTATTGGTTCGGATGGCTTTCGCAGTGAGCTTGAAGGGCGCGGGCTTCATATTGTGGATAATGATTCAGCGGACAATCTCGTTGTCGGTTTTGATGCTGATTTTAATTATACAAAAATTGCAACCGCGTTTTCGATCCTTTTGAAGGGCGGAAAATTTATTGCCTGTAATGAGGACGGCTCTTATCCCGTCGGTGAAAGCCGATATATGCCTGGCTGCGGCGCCATGGTGGGTGCAATTGCCGCATCAGCCGCCAAGAAACCGGATTTTATTGTTGGCAAGCCAAATACCTACATTTTATCGAAAATAGCAGGTAAGCACCGAATAAAGCACGATGAAATATTAGTGGTGGGCGATTCTTATGAGAGTGATGTTATGATGGCTCTTAATTTTAAAAGTAAAGCTATATTAATAAATCCCCAAAAAAGTGTTATCAATAAGAATATGGTTGTTTTGGAAGATCTTCATAAAACCCTACTATATATCACTCTTGTCCAAAAACGGGTTTAGAATGAGTCATAAAGTGAGTAATAATACGAGTCATTGAAAAAAATCCTCCTTATATGTAGGGTGGTTGTTAATTTCGCCAAAAAATAACAAATACCCGCAACA
>Ga0209791_1000195_pt1 | contig 30359 bp, 27 predicted proteins | sample WorMetTyACAVOLI1_FD_187422 | JGI IMG/M metagenome (GOLD analysis project Ga0209791, IMG submission 187422) | Marine gutless worms symbiont microbial communities from Max Planck institute for Marine Microbiology, Germany - Olavius algarvensis... ... | reverse complement strand
AAACTCGTAAAACAATGCGTTCTGCTGCGCCGGTAGTTGTCCCATCATGGGAGACTTCCTAATGAAGTGGATACCGAACTCGATTATCTCATGGCCGAGTCATAATCGAGAGTTTTTCAACAGAATCTGCTCGATGAAGACTCCCCTAAATCACTGGTATTTATCGCCCAAGGTATCGGTTTCGCCTCGATTAAAGGTTTGATCGAACATGCAATGGCGCTCGATGTCGCGCAGAAAATCTACCTGTTCTGGATCGCCGGCAGCGACGAGCCGAATTATCTCAATAATTTATGCCGCGCCTGGAACGACGCACTCGATAACTTCGAATACCTAGCGCTAGAAGCCGGCGCCGGTGAGCATCTCGGGGATGTTATCCTGCAGCGGCTCGGCCCCGACGATCCGACCGATTATGACTATTACCTCCGTAGCGGTAACAAGCTCCGCACCGCAATTGAACAATTTGTCGAACATCGCGGGATTCCAGCAAATCAGTTACACTATGAAAAAAGTAGCATCAAGGGATTATTGCCATGAGTTTAAAAATTCTATTAATCGATGATCACATGCTGTTCAGGGAAGGCCTGATCAGCCTTTTGCAACGTCGCAATACCGAGGTCCTGGCTGCGGTCGGCGACGGTAATGAGGGCATCAAACTGGCCCAGGAGTTGAAACCCGACATTATCCTGCTCGACAAACGGATGCCGATCATCGACGGCATCGGCGTCCTCAAGCATTTAAAGAAACTGGGTTTGACTATGCCCATCGTCATGCTGACAACCAGCTCCAACGAACAGGATTTGCTCGATGCATTGAAAGCCGGCGCCAATGGCTACCTGCTCAAGGACATGGCGCCCGACGGACTGGTTTCCGCGCTGCGCGATATCAATGCCGGCAAAACCGTGGTTGCACCGCCGCTAACTTCGGTATTAGTGCGATTCGTCAAGGGCGACATGACCGTTTCCCAGACTAAGGGCCCCTTCAGCGAGCTAACGCCGCGCGAGAGTGAAATCCTCGAATTGATGGCCGAGGGTCAGGGCAACAAACTGATTGCCCGCAATCTTGGAATTTCAGACGGTACGGTCAAACTGCATGTCAAGGCGGTGTTGCGCAAGCTGAAAGTACACTCTCGCGTCGAAGCCGCAGTCATGTATATCGAGCACAATCATCGCGCCGCGGCACCGCTGGACGACTAAATTTTTGTAGATAAAACGCGTGGACGACTAAACCCTGATCCGTCGATAGCAATTCTTTATCAAGATAGATCACCTTTTTGGCGAGTATTCGTGTATCATTGCGCAATCTTTTCGGTACCTATCGGTCTGTGCCGCCATTTATACGGTAATCCCTCCCGATTTCCTGCTTATTAACAAAAGAAAATCCACCCTGACCGCTCACTCACGTCAATTGTGCTTTGCGGGTCGATTTCTGGAGAACAATAATCCATGTCATTTGAATCCCTTGGCCTTCGGGCCGAGTTAATCCGTGCCGTATCCGACAAAGGATACAGCATACCCACGCCCATCCAGCGGCAGGCTATCCCGTTGATCCTGAAAGGCCGGGACATGATGGGCAGCGCCCAGACCGGAACCGGTAAAACCGCCGGTTTTACCCTGCCGATATTGCAGCGGCTCTGCGTCTCCCAAAAACAGGGACAAGGCCGGCGTCCGATCCGCGCGCTTATCGTAACTCCGACTCGCGAACTGGCGGCCCAGGTTACCCAAAGTATCGAGGCCTATGGCAAATGGCTGCCGCTGAAGTCGACCGTGGTATTTGGCGGGGTCAGCATCAATCCACAAAAACAGAAACTCATTCGCGGGGTCGATATTCTGGTCGCCACCCCGGGGCGTTTGCTGGATCACGTCGGTCAGCGTTCGGCGGACTTGTCGAAAGTCGAGTTGCTAGTGCTGGACGAAGCCGACCGCATGCTGGATATGGGATTCATCCACGATATCCGCAAACTGCTGACGCTGCTACCCAAGCAAAAACAGACCCTGCTGTTTTCCGCCACTTTTTCGAACGAGATTAAAAAACTCGCCGATGGGTTGTTAAATTCGCCCGCGCTGGTCGAGGTCGCGCGACGCAACGCCACGGTTGAAATCATCGATCAAATCGTGCATCCGGTCGCTAAGGGCCGCAAGCGTGAATTGCTCTCGTTCCTGATCGGTTCCAACAACTGGCAGCAGGTGCTGGTATTCGAGCGCACCAAACACGGCGCCAATCGGCTGACGAAGCAGCTGATTACCGACGGCATCAAGGCCGCCGCGATTCACGGCAATAAAAGCCAGGGCGCGCGTACCCAGGCGCTAGCCGATTTCAAAATGGGCAAGTTGCAAGTTCTGGTCGCCACCGATATCGCCGCCCGCGGTCTGGATATCGAACAATTACCCCACGTGGTCAATTTCGAACTGCCGAATGTTGCCGAGGACTACGTCCATCGCATCGGCCGCACCGGGCGCGCTGGCCGCGGGGGTCAGGCCATCTCGCTGGTTTGCGGCGGGGAGTCGAAACAGCTAAGAGATATTGAACGACTGATCAATCGCAAGATACCGCAACTGATCGTCGCCGGTTACAATACCTCCGAGCCGCACAAAACCGAAGCCAGGGCGCCCGAGAAACCGGCACAAAAGCGTCGACACCGGCGCCGTGGCAGTAGCAACCAGCGCCCGGCCGCGAGAGTGAAATAAGATGGTAGATACCGTGTCCGATGAAACTGAAAAATCGCTCGAACGACATTTTCATGTCACCAGTATCGAGAAAATCGATCCACCGGCAGGAATAACCGGTGAAAATTGGTACCAGTACACCATCGGTGAAGGCGATTCAGCAATTACCGGCAAAAGATCGGGAAGCCTGAAATCGGTCAAGCTGCACGCCGAGGAGTTCGCGGAGAACTTGAACCGGCGCGCGGCGCTGGGCTATTCCGCCTATGCCGCACGCAGGACGCAGAAGTAGAACAATCTTGACGGCCGCAGGAAATCGCTGCAGCCAGTGCGTGGCTATGCCATCCCGGGGTTGCCGCTGACATTCTTCAGCTTCGGCGTGTTCAACTTGCGGATGCGCGCCGTGTCTTCGCGCCGCAGATAACCGGCAACGACGTCCCAAATCGGCGCGCCCGGAGATTGTGATCCGACCGTCGCCCAACCGGCAACCTTGTAACTCCTGGCGGCCTCAATCGGCTTGCCGTCATCCAATTGCATATCCGAGATGCGCGCGCCGGCGCCGGCCTGCGGATCGATACTGTAATCGAGTCCGCCCAGGCGCACCATGTCCCCACCCTGCTGATAATAAGGATCCTTGTTGAACAGGTTATCGGCGACATCTTCCAGGATGAGCTTGATGTTTTCCCCGGTCATTTCACGCACATAGGTTTCGGGATAGGTGATACAGGTCTGATCCATGACATGTTCCATCGTAATCGTCTGCCCCGACAACACCGTGGTGCCCCAGCGAAACCCGGGCGACAGCGATATCTGGGCATCGCCCTCGATGCGCAGCGCGTCGCAGATCACCTGATCGAAAGTGCCGTTGAAGTTTCCGCGGCGGTATAACAGATCTTCGGCGACGGCGAGTTCTTCCTGCAGCCGGCCGAGATGCGGTTTGCGTACCTGCGCAATATAGGCGTCCATTTCGGCATCCGCCGGCAGCAGGTTGGAAAACACCGGTAACAGGCGATAGCGGAAGTCGCGCAGCTTCTTGCTCTTGTAATCCATGTCCATGACGCCGAGAAATTTGCCGTTCGAGCCGGCATTGGTGACCAGCGTCTTGCCGCCCGAATTCGATACCGGGATCGCGCCGGGCACGCCGTCGTGCGTATGACCGCCGAAAATCGCGTCGATGCCGGTCACCCGCGAAGCCATTTTCAAATCGACATCCATGCCGTTGTGCGACAACAGAATCAAACCGTCCGGTTTTGCCTCGTCGCGCGCCTGGTCGACGATTTCCTGCATGTCGTCCTCGTTGATCCCGAAGGTCCAGTCCGGGATGAAGCGCTGCGGATTGGCGATCGGCGTATAGGGAAACGACTGGCCGACGACGGCAATGCGCAAATCGCCCATTTCGCGAATCGTATAAGGTTTGAATACGTGCCCGGTATCTTCGTTGAAATCGCCGAGGTCGGCGAGTTCGTAGTCGAACAGCGCATCTTCCTTGACCCGACAATTCTGGCTGACAAACTCGCCGTCAAATGCCCCGGCATTGTCGAGAATTTCGGACGCCAGATAGGTAAACTCCCAGTGCCCGGTCATGATATCGACGCCGAGCAGATTGCAGGCTTCGACCATATCGCGCCCGCGGGTCCAGTAGGAGGTACCCGAACCCTGCCAGGTATCGCCGCCGTCGAGCAACAACGAGCGCCCGGGAGAATATTCCGCGCGCAGTTTCTTGACCAGCGTCGATAGATGGGCGAAACCGCCGACCTTGCCGAAGATGCGCGCAGCCTCTTCGAAATTGAGATAGGTATAGGCGTGTTCCTCGAGGCCTCCACCGGCAAGTCCGAATTGTCGCAACAGCTTGTTACCCACCAGATGCGGCGCCTTGCCGAAGGCGGCGCCTATCCCCAGGTTGACATTGGGTTCGCGGAAGTAAATGGGGTTCAGCTGCGCGTGGCAGTCGGTAAAATGCAGGATGCGGGCATTGCCGAAGGCCGGCATATCGTAAATTTTTGCATCCTTGCCGGCGGCCGCAAATCCCGCGGCAGGAAAAATGCCGGCGGCGCCGGCCAGTCCCATTAGCCTAACAAACTCTCTTCGGTTCAGATTCATTACACTCCCCCTCGTGCGAACAGTTCGGCCAGTTGTTCCAGGCTATCGACAATGAGATCGGGATTGGATTCGCTGATACGGATACCGTGGTTATATCCATAGGGCACGCATACGATCGAGAATCCAGCCGCACGCGCAGCGCTGACATCATTGCTCGAGTCGCCCACCATCAAACATTCAGCGTAATCCAGTCCGAAATGATCCGCCGCGTAATGTAGCGGCATCGGATCGGGTTTCTTGCGGGCGGTGGTATTGCCGGCAACCACCAGCTCAAAAAACGAAGCCAGCCCCAGCGCCGCGATCAGATCGGAGGTAAAGGGCTCCGGTTTGTTGGTAACGCATGCCAGGTGAATTTCCATCCCGGAAAATTGCTGCAAGGCTTCGCCGACCCCGGGATATACAACACTGCGGCGGCTAACATTATCGGCGTACAGGCGATTGAAAATCTCGAGTCCGCGGTTGAAAACGGCTTCATCCGGCTCGCCATCCATAGCGCCGCTGATAAACCGTTTGACGAAACGCTCGACCCCGTTGCCGACCCAGGCGCGGGCCGATGCCAAATCCCGCGTCGGCATTTCGAGTTGTTGCAGCATCGCGTTGCCGCACCAGGCCAGGTCCGGCACACTATCGACTAAAGTGCCGTCGAGGTCGAACAGGATCAATTTGATTTGTTTGACATCGATGGCTTTGCCCCGCTCCAAACTATCGGGTCGATCGTCGTTACAACGAGATAACATCGTCAGCGCTTGAGCGGAGCCGCGGTCTTTACTGGGTCGCCAGATAGGCCGCGAGATTGGCGACATCGGCGTCGTTCAGGCTTGCCGCCATCGGCATCATGATCGGGTTATTGCGCTCGCCTGAACGAAATTTGTTGAGTTCTGCGGCGATAAAGGCTTCCGGTTTACCGCCAATTATGGGATAGGTAGGGACGATCGGTTTTTTGCCGGCGGCGCCGTGGCAACCTATGCAGCCCTTGGCCATAAAGGTACTGGCGCCGGCGCCGGCGTCTCCCGCCTGCGAAGGCGTGCTGATCAGGCCGGCAACGGCCAGGATGGCGATTAATGCGGAAAGTCTCATGATAACCTCAGTATTGGTTTTTGTTAATCGGAGAAGCTCGAGTTTAAAACGTGCAAAATTAACAAAACCTGAATCCGAATGTAATAACCCTATAGCTATATTTACTATTTTTTTTAAATTGGGGCCTATTAACCCGGGCATCCGCATAGTGTTACCAGGCCCTAGGATGTCAGCGCGGAAAAAACCTTCGGCAAGCGCTCGGGCAGGCGCTCGATATGGTCGACGATCGAGTAATTATTGACGCCGAAAATGCGCGACACATAGCTATCGGCTTGCGGATCCAGGGTCAAACAGTAGCTATGAATACCGTTGGCGGCGAGTTCCTCGACCGCGTGCCGGGTATCCTGCCGCAGATATTGCGGATCGCGCTCGTCGATGTCGGCCGGTTCGCCGTCCGTTATCAGCAAGATCAGACGTTTGCGGCTACTCTGCTGCCCGAGATGGTAACCGGCGTGCCGCAGCGCCGCTCCCATCCGCGTCGACAGCCCACCCTGCATTCCGGCCAGCCTGGCCTTGCTGTCATCGCCGTAGGATTCGTCAAAATCTTTGAATCGATAGTACTGCACATCGTGACGGCCGTCCGAGGCAAATCCGTGGACCGCGTAATTGTCACCGATTGAATCCACCGCCCAGGACAGCAGCCCGCTGGCCTCGCGCGTCAGATCCAGAATGCTGGGTTGCTCCAGGTATCCCTCGTCCTGTTCGCTTAAAGAACCGATGCGATCATTGGTCGAAGCCGATAAGTCCAGTAACAGAATCATCGACAAATCGCGCTGATGCCGGGTAATGCGGATATTGACCCGGGGATCGGGCATGATACCGCGCCGAATATCGATCACGGCGCGCACCGCAGCGTCGATATCGAGCTCGTCGCCGTCCTCGAAACCGCGCTTGCGTACGACACCTTGAGGCTGCAACGCATCGATCAAATGTTTGATACGGCTGGCGATCGGCTTATGCTTTTCCAGTATCCGATCCATAACCTCGGGATCGGCCTTGTGCTGCCGGTGCTCTATCACGGTAGTCCACTCGGGTCGCGCTAACTGTACCTGGTAGTCCCATTCGTCGTAATGAAACGGCTCCGACAGGGGTTCCACCCCTTCCGCTTCGTTATAGCTGATGCCGTGATCTTCGTAAGGGAAAAGTTCAGTCGGCAAAACCCAAATCTCCTGCGGACTGCCGTCTTCCAGCTCGGAGTCTATTTCGTTAACCATTTCCATCAGACTGACGCGTTTGCGCAAGCTTGGCTCACGCCACGGCACAGCCTCCGAATCCATTCCCGCAAAACCGTTTTCATCGCGCGCCCACAGGTAGCGGTTATCGTCACGGTAGGCAATTAGCGCGTGCTGCAAAATGCGCAGCGCCGGCATTGCATGCTGCCGATTGACGCGCTCGAAGCACTCGAGACCGAAGCGGCGTGAGTCGTTCGGGTTGGCGGCATCCTGAGCGAGCCTGTCCCGAAACGCCGCTGCGGTTGCATCGAGCCAGGATTCCCGGTCGCGGTAGTCGGGGTCCAGCAAGGCGCGGCCCAAACGCAGCATCGTGTCGACGGTCGCATTTTGGGTTGCCGGCGCAGCCTCCATAGCATGCTCGAAGAATCCGAGCCAGAGCCGGCGCAGGCCAGGAAATCGCCGATAAGCGAGGTATTCGATGCGGGCGTCTTCGAAAATCTCGATGAAACAGCATTGCGCGGGACTCAAACCCGAGGATTCGATCGCGCCCTCGGTGTAAACGACATGTGCCGCGGCATGCGCCGCGGCCGCGCGGTAGACATCGATACCCGCGATATCGCCGACCGCGTCGAAGGCATCCGGCAAATGCACCAGGTAATTGTCGATAAAAGGTTTACTGCCCTGGCGGTTTTCGAAATCATCGGCGGTCGGGCGCATAAAAAAAGCGCGTCCCCATAGCGCCCGCAGATAGAAATTCAGCTTGCGGTGGTTATCGACGAATAGCGTTCCGCGACGCTCGCGCTGCAGCACCGATTTCGAGGTTTCGGTCTGCAACGCAAAGTAGGCAGCCAGCCCATCGAAGTCGCGTTGGTAGGCTTGCGCGCCCCAATGGGCCCAGCGCCTGAGCCCGCCCAGCGTGAGTTTGGAAAGCAACTCGCTTAAGGCTTCCATCATCGGGCGTAAACCGCGCGGCGCCTTGCCGGCCAGCTGATGCAGCAGTTTGAGATAACCGCGCAGCAATTCGGCATCGCCGAGACGAGTTGCCGCCAACGGCAGGTTGGCGAGGATCAGGGTGATGACGGCGCCGGAGGTCAGCGATGCCAATTTCATGATCGCCTCGATGGTATCGGGCAGGATATCCTCGCCCACCTCTTTCGCTACCACCGGCATTTCCTGCACATAGGTCAGTACCAGGTCCTGCCCCTTACCCAGCGTACACATGGCCTTGATTCCCACCAGGTAGTTTTCCAGACCCTGCGGCGACATCACGCGTTGGGCGTCGAGATAAGAGGCCTCGATCAACTCGCCGGACTTGATGTCTTCATCATCGATACATTGCAGGTATTCGGCGAGTTCGGCGTGCATGACGACAGTGTCATCCCCGCGCAAGCGGGGATCTTGTCGGGGTGGCGTCATGGCAAGATCCCGATACGCCGGAGCCCGCCGGGACCCGCGAGGGCCTAAAGCCGCGCAGGCTCGAGCGGGAATGAAGCGGTATTCTGTGAATCGCAAAAGTCATCCCGGACGCAACTGTCTAAAAATAAGTATCGACCGCGGCGTTTAATGTATCGCGCATATCGGGGTCGTCGCTGAGCGGGGTGACCAGCGCCATGCGGCAGGCGCCGGCTGGTGCGACTCCCTCCGCGATCAGCTGCGCCGCGTAAATCAGCAGCCGCGTCGACATTCCCTCGTCCAGGCCATGCCCCTTCAAGTTACGCGAACTGGCGCCGACCTGGACCAGTTTGTGCGCGATTTCGACATCCACGCCGCTTTCATGGGCGACAATCTCGGCCTCGATAGCGGCGCTGGGATAGTTAAAATCGAGGCCGCCGAAGCGCTGTTTGGTGGACTGCTTCAAATCCTTCATCAACGACTGGTAACCCGGATTGTAAGAGATCACCAGCTGGAAATCCTCGTGCGCCCGAACCAGTTCCGCATTTTTTTCCAGCGGCAGTTCGCGTCGATGATCGGTCAGCGGGTGGATCACCACGGTAGTGTCCTGGCGCGCTTCGACGATTTCATCGAGATAACAGATGGCGCCGATGCGCGCCGCAACCGTTAGCGGGCCATCCTGCCAGCGAGTGCCGTTAATATCCAGCAAATGACGCCCGACCAGGTCCGAGGCGGTCATATCCTCGGTACAGGCAACGCTGATCAAGGGTTTTTGCAGCATCCAGGCCATATATTCGACAAAGCGCGACTTGCCGCAACCGGTGGGCCCTTTCAGCATCACCGGCATGCGCACCCGATAGGCCGCCTGGTAGTTCTCCACCTCGTCGGCGACTGCCCGGTAGTAGGGCTCTTTTTTTACCAGATACTGATCTCGGTCGGATTCGACGATTTGCATTTGACCTACCGAATTAGCCATGAGATCACCTTAAACCGGCTGGCCCCGATAGATAACCATCGACGCTCCGGCGGACTGCGCATAGTTATCGAAACCGAGCAGGCGTACGTGATTTTTGGGATGCGCATTGTGGCAGGCGACGCATTCGTTGATAATCGTATCGACATCGTCCTCGCCGAACATAGGCAACTTCCACATATACCAGTAGTTATCCGCCGCGTTTTCCGGCTCGGTGTGTTCGATTCCCGGGTTCCAGCCCTGCGCGACGATATACTCGACCTGGCGGCGAATTTGCTCGGCCGCCATTTCCGGCAGGTAGGAAAAGGTTTCGAATTTTCTGCTCGCCGGATCGGCCAGGCTAGATTGGTAGTCTTGAATATCACTCATGTTCCTATCCTCTTATCGATGGGCGACGTCGAGCTTGTCGACGGTATCGAATTCAAATTTGATTTCTTTCCAGGTTTCCATCGCCGCATTGAGCTCCGGACTGGACTTGGCCGCATTGGTGAGAATGTCTTTGCCTTCCTTTTCGACTTCTCGGCCTTCGTTACGCGCCTGCACGCAGGCTTCGAGCGCCACCCGGTTGGCAGCGGCGCCGGCAGCGTTGCCCCAGGGGTGACCGAGTGTGCCGCCGCCGAACTGCAGCACCGAGTCGTCGCCGAAGATGCCGACCAGCGCCGGCATGTGCCAAACGTGGATGCCGCCCGACGCGACCGGTAAGACCCCCGGCATCGAGCCCCAGTCCTGATCGAAGAAAATGCCGCGGCTGCGGTCTTCCTTGATGAACTTGTCACGCATGAGGTCGATCCAGCCGAGCGTGGCTTCACGATCGCCTTCGAGTTTTCCGACCACGGTGCCGGAGTGCAGGTGATCGCCGCCGGACAGGCGCAGCGCCTTGGCCAGCACGCGGAAATGGATGCCGTGGATCGGGTTGCGGTCGAGCACCGCGTGCATCGCACGGTGGATGTGCAGCAAGATGCCGTTGTCGCGGCACCATTGCGCGAGACCGGTATTGGCGCAGAAGCCGCCGGTCAGGTAGTCGTGCATGATGATCGGTGCGCCCAGTTGCTTGGCGTACTCGGCGCGCTTGTACATTTCTTCCGGCGTCGGCGCGGTAACGTTGAGGTAGTGTCCCTTGCGTTCGCCGGTTTCCTGTTCGGCCTTATGGATCGCTTCCATAACGAAATCGAAACGGTGATTCCAGCGCATGAACGGCTGGGAGTTGACGTTTTCATCGTCCTTGGTGAAGTCGAGTCCGCCGCGCAGACATTCGTAAACCGCGCGACCGTAATTTTTCGCCGACAAGCCCAGTTTGGGCTTGATGGTGCAGCCTAGCAGCGGTCGACCGTATTTGTTCATTTTGTCGCGCTCGACCTGGATGCCGTTGGGCGGGCCGTTACAGGTCATGACGTAGGCAATCGGGAAACGCACGTCTTCCAGGCGTAGCCCGCGAACGGCCTTGAAACCGAATACGTTACCGACCAGCGAGGTAAATACATTAACTACCGAGCCTTCCTCGAACAGATCGATCGGGTAAGCGATGAAAGCGTAAAAACAGCTGTCGTCGCCGGGTACGTCCTCGATCGAGTAGGCGCGTCCCTTGTAGTGATCGAGGTCGGTCAACAAATCGGTCCAGACCGTGGTCCAGGTACCGGTGGACGATTCAGCGGCCACCGCGGCGGCGGCTTCCTCGCGCGGTACGCCTGGCTGCGGCGTAATCTTGAAGCAGGCCAGAATATCGGTATCCGCCGGCGTGTAATCCGGCATCCAGTAGGTTTCGCGGTAGTCTTTAACGCCCGCATCGTAGGTTTTATTCGAACTCATTTTCGTTCTCCAAATATTGAATCAGGCGGCCGTCTTGCTGCCGGCAACTTTAGGGTCGAGCGCTCCGCTGGCATAAGACCTGGCCATATCGGCGACGCAAATCGGTTTAATTTTCGAAGCATTGCCCGCGGTCTCGAACTGTTCGAAACGGTCACGGCAAAGATTCTCCATCGCCTTCAGGGCGGGCGTCAGGAATTTACGCGGATCGAACTGGCTCTTGTCGTTGTGCGCGATCTTGCGAAATTCGCCGGTCATGGCGAGGCGGCAATCGGTATCGATATTGACCTTGCGCACCCCGTACTTGATGCCGCGCAGGATCTCTTCCACCGGTACGCCATAGGTTTGCGGTATTTCGCCGCCGAATTCATTAAAGATATCCTGCAATTCTTGCGGTACCGAGGAAGATCCATGCATGACGAGGTGTACTTCGGGCAGCTTTTGGTTGATTCCCCTGACCACGTCCATCGCCAGGATATCGCCGTCCGGTTTGCGGCTGAATTTATAGGCGCCGTGCGAAGTGCCCATCGCAATCGCGAGCGCGTCGACCTTGGTACGGGTGACAAAGTCGACCGCCTGCTCGGGATCGGTCAACAACTGTTCCTTGCTGAGGCTGCCTTCGAAGCCGTGGCCATCCTCTTTTTCGCCTGCGCCGGTTTCGAGCGAGCCCAGGCAACCGAGTTCGCCCTCGACCGACACGCCGATATCGTGCGCGATCCGCGTAACCTCGGCCGTGATAGCGAGATTGTATTCGTAGCTGGCCGGCGTTGTGGCATCGGCTTCGAGCGAGCCGTCCATCATTACCGAGGTGAAACTGGCCTGCATTGCCGAGACGCAAGTGGCGCGATCGTTGCCGTGATCCTGGTGCAGACAAATCGGTATTTGCGGGTACATTTCTTCGGCGGCCTCGACCATTTTACGAATCATGATATCGCCGGCATAACTGCGTGCGCCGCGGCTTGCCTGCAGTATCACCGGCGCGTCGACCGCGCGCGCCGCATTCATGATCGCGAGCACCTGTTCCATATTGTTGATATTGAAAGCCGGCACGCCGTAGCCTCTTTCGGCGGCGTGATCGAGTAACTGTCTCAGCGTGATTCTTGCCATATCGATATCTCTCCAGTTTAAATCTGTAACAAGTGGCGAACTTCGTCATGCACCGCCTGCGCGGTAATGCCGAAATGCCGGTATAAATCCTCGGCCGGCGCCGAGGCGCCGAAACCGGTCATGCCGATAATCGAACTGCGCTTGCCCAGCCAGCGATCCCATCCCATCGGTGACGCTGCTTCGATCGCGACCCGGCATTCGCCGCCGAGCACAATCTGCCGATACTCCGGCGACTGCTGTTCGAATAATTCCCAGCAGGGCATCGATGCAACCGCGACTTCGACGCCGAAGCGCGACAGCATATCTGCGGCTTCGAGCGCAATCTGGACTTCCGAACCGGTGGCCAGCAAGGTCGCCTTGCGCCGTCCTAGCGGTTCGCGCAACAAATAGGCGCCGCGCGCGCTCAGATTTTCGCGCCGGTGTTTACCGCGCAAGGTGGGTAGGCTCTGCCGCGACAGGCACATGACCGAAGGCGTCGTGCTGGCCGCCAGGGCACAGGCCCAGCATTCCGCGACCTCGACCGCGTCGGCGGGGCGAAAAACCATCAGGTTCGGCATCGCGCGCAGCGCGGCAATCTGCTCCACGGGTTGATGCGTCGGGCCATCCTCGCCGAGTCCGATCGAGTCGTGGGTCATGACATGCACCACGCGCTGTTTCATCAGGGCGCCGAGCCGGATCGCCGGGCGGCTGTAATCGGCAAAGGCTAGAAAGGTGCCGCTGAGCGGGATATAGCCGCCATGCAGCGCGATACCGTTCATCGCCGCCGCCATGCCGTGCTCGCGCACCCCATAGTGAATGTAGTTACCGCTGAAATCATCGCGGCTGAGCGAGACCGCATTAGCCGGTCGGGTGCCGTTGGAGCCGCTTAAATCGGCTGAGCCGGATAGCAGCCAGGGTATTGCCTGCAGCAGCGACTCAAGTACCTGCTGCGACGACTGGCGCGTCGCCAGCTTGGGTTGTTCGTCGCTAAAGCGCTGTTTCAACTGTTCGATGCAATTTTGAAAATCCTGCCCCAGCGAACCTTCCTGCATGGACTCGAAACGCGCGCGTTGTGACGCCGGCATGGCATCGATGCGCTGTTGCCATCGCAGTCTCGCCTCGGCGCCGCGTTGACCGCAGGCGCGCCAGTTAGCCATCAAATCCTGTGGCACTTCAAACGGGCCGCTATCCCATCCCAGGGCTTTACGCGTCAACGCAATCTCGGTTTCGCCCAGCGGCGCGCCGTGGGTTGCGGCAGTGCCCTGTTTGTTCGGCGAGCCGAACCCGATCACGGTTTTACAAGCGATCAGCGACGGTTTTTCCGTCGCCTTAGCCTTGGCAATGGCATCGCTGATGGCGACCGGATCATGCCCATCGATATAACTGACGTCCCAGCCGGCGGCCTCGAACCGGGTTAGCTGGTTGGTCGAAGTGGTAAGGCTGGTGGCGCCGTCGATGGAAATACCGTTATCGTCGAATAAAACGATGAGCTTGGACAACTGCAAATGCCCTGCAAAATCGATCGCTTCATGGCTAATGCCTTCCATCAGGCAACCGTCGCCCGCGAGCACATAGGTATAGTGATCGACATAGTCAGCGCCGAAATCGGCACCCAGCTTTTTCTCGGCCAGCGCCATACCGACCGCGGTGGCGATGCCCTGCCCCAGCGGCCCGGTGGTCATTTCGATACCCTCGGCGTAGCCGCATTCGGGGTGACCCGCGGTTTTGGCGCCGAGCTGACGAAAGTTTTTGATTTCGTCGATCGTCATGTCTTCGTAACCGCACAGGTACAACAGACTGTAGAGCAACATCGAGCCGTGGCCGGCGGAGAGAATGAAGCGATCGCGGTCCGGCCATTGCGGAGCGGCAGCATCGAACTTGAGAAAATCGGCGAACAGTACGCTGGCGACGTCGGCCATACCCAGCGGCAATCCCGGGTGTCCCGAATTGGCCTGTTGCACTGCATCCATCGAGAGCGCGCGGATCGCATTCGCCATCAGGCGACGCGTTTCGGGCTTGCTCGAATCTTTTTCAAACTTGGTATCCATATCGATTCCTTGGTTTAAGCCGCGCGGCGCTTGCGCTCAACCATCTGCAGCACCAGCGGGGTAAAGATCAGCTGCATCGCCAGATCGATCTTGCCGCCCGGGATTACGATGACGTTAGGGCGCGACATGAAACTGTCGTCGATCATGGTTAACAGGTAAGGGAAGTCGATGCCGCGCGGATTGGCGAAGCGGATCACGACCATCGACTCGTCGGCGGTCGGAATCCAGCGCGCAATAAAGGGATTCGAGGTATCGACGATCGGCACCCGCTGAAAATTGATGTCGGTATTGGTGAACTGCGGGCAGATGTAGTCGATGTAATCCGGCATGCGCCGCAGGATAGTGTCGGTAATCGCCTCCGCCGAGTAACCGCGTGCCACCTTGTCGCGATGTATTTTCTGGATCCACTCGAGATTGGTGACCGGCACCACACCGACCTTGAGATCGGCGTACTGGGCAACGTCCGCCTGCTCGGTTTTGACCGCCCCGTGCAAGCCTTCGTAAAACAGCAAATCGGTACCCTCGGCAAAGGATTCCCATTCGGTGAACTCTCCGGGCGCGACCTCGAAACGTTTGCTTTCTGCTTCATCGTGCACGTAGTGGCGGGTACGTCCGGTTCCGGTTTCGCTATAATGACGGAACACGTCTTCGAGTTCCGACAACAGATTCGCCTCGGGACCGAAGTGGCTGAAATGTTTGTTGCCCGCCGCCTCGGCCTCGGCCATCGCCGCCTTCATGTCCTGGCGGTTAAAGCGATGGAAGGCGTCACCTTCGATGAAACAGGCACTGATATCTTCGCGAAAGAATATCTGTTCGAATGTCTGCTTGACGGTCGAAGTGCCCGCCCCCGACGATCCGGTTATCGATAGAATGGGATGTTTTCTGGACATGGACTAACCCTAGTTTCTCAGTAAGCTGCGAGTTTCGAATAGCGGGAACCGCGTGTTTTCGACGGCGTCGCCGGAGATATAGTCAATCACTTCCCGCACCCGGTCCTTGGAACCGAATATCAGGGGCACCCGCTTGTGCAGCGAGGCCAGTTTCATGTCCAGCAGCCTTTCGACGCCGTCACTCGCCATGCCGCCCGCCTGTTCGATGATGAAAGCCAGCGGGAGCGCTTCATAAAGCAAGCGTAAACGGCCGCTGCCGTAATTGGGGCGGGCATCGCCAGGATATAGAAACACGCCGCCGCGAACCAGAATTCGATAGGCTTCGGCCACCAGCGACGCGTTCCAGCGCATATTGAAATCTTCGCCCAACGGGCCGTTCTCACCGGCGACACAGTCATCGATAAAGTAACGCACGCTGTCGTCCCAGAAGCGATAATTCGAGCTGTTGATCGCGAACTCGCGTTGTCCGGCGGGTACCTGCAGCGCCGCTCCGTCCTGATAGAAACATTCATCGTCCGGATCGAACAGGAAATTGTAGGTTCCGTCGCCGCAGGTCAACACCAGGCGGGTTTGCGGTCCATAAAACAAAAAGCCCGAAGCGCGCAAAATATCCCCGAGGCGGTGGTCGTAGAGATCACCGGCACTAGCCGCCAGCACTGAAAAAATGCTGCCGATCGAGGTATTGGTTTCGATGTTGGAAGAACCATCGAGCGGATCGATAGCAAGGCCCAGCCTCGCGCCGGGATCGATTTCCAGCAGGTCGGTGGTTTTTTCCGAGGCGAGAAACGAGATCGCTAATTTGCGCAAATCAGCTTCGAATATGTTTTGCGCCAGAGTCTCCAGCGGTTTCTGGATTTTACCGTCGGGTTTAGTTATGTCGCCTTGCCCGCTCTGATCGGCAGCTCCGTTGCGAGATATCGATTCGGCCAGTTTCGCTCCGCTGCCGGCAATCCCACAAATAATGGATGCAAGATCGGTATCGATTTCGCCTCGCTGAGCCCAGGCGGCAAGTCGCTGCTCAAGTCTGATTTCAAAAATCATAGTGTTATCTAGGTTCAAACTCATTCATGGGCGGGTATTTTGTGAGTGCTTGCATTTTTAGTAAAGTTTAATAAACTTTCGAATAATGAAAGAAAAACTTTACTCTTGGTTGCGCCAGATAACGCTCAAACAAATCCGCGGATTCGAGGCGGTGGTTAATGCCGGCAGCGTTTCCAGCGCCGCCAGGGAGTTGCATCTGACGCCACCCGCGGTATCGTTGCAGCTGCGCGATCTCGAAAATACGATCGGCCTGCCGTTGCTCGAACGCAGCGATTCCGGCCTGGTGCCCACGCTGGCGGGTCAGGAACTATTCGCACTGTCGCAGGAATTTCAGTCGATACTTTCCCGCTTCGGCGAGACGGTTACCGAACTCAAGGGTATCGACCACGGCGTGGTCTCGGTTGGCGTGGTCAGTACCGCGCGCTATTTTGCGCCCATGGTCCTGGCCGAGTTCATGCGAATCTACCAAGATATCAAGATTCAGCTACAGGTCGGAAACCGCGCAACCATCATGCAAAAACTGGAAAGCCTGGAGCTCGATTTCGCGATTACCGGCCTACCGCCGGAGCATTTCAAAGTAAAGAAGGAATTTATCAGCAATCACCCGCAAATCATCATCGCCGCACCGGATCATCCACTTGCGAAAAGCACCCGAATTTCGTTATCCGAATTAACGGAGGAAACTTTCCTGCTGCGGGAAGCGGGCTCCGGCACTCGCTCGGTTACCGACATGCTGTTTGCGCGGCGCAAGGATTTACCCAAATCAGGACTCGAGTTCGGTAGCAACGAAACCATCAAACAGGCCGTTATGGCGGGCATGGGCATCGCACTGATTTCGGCGCATACGGTCGCGGCCGAACTCAAGGAAAAGCGCCTGATAGCGCTCGACGTCAAGGGTACGCCGATCAATCGCAAATGGTTTGTGGTCAAGCACGCCAACAAACGGTTTCTGTCGTCGGCGCAGGCGCTGTGGAAATTCGTTGCGCGCAATGGCAAACACTATTTGCCGAAGCCTTGATGAGTATTCCCGGGATTAAGCAAACTCCTTAAACTTTAGCGCGTAGTAAACCGTCGGGATTACGATCAGGGTCAACAATGTCGATACCAAAATACCCGAGATCAGCGCGATCGCGAGACCGTTGAATATGGGGTCGTCGAGGATGAACAAAGCGCCCATTATAGCGGCCAGCGCGGTCAGCGTAATCGGTCGCGCGCGCACCACGGCCGCCTGAATCACGGCTTCCTTGAAGGCGATGCCGGCCGCAACCTGTTCGTTGATGAAGTCCACCAGCAGAATCGAGTTGCGCACGATGATGCCCGCCAGGGCAATCATGCCGATCATCGAGGTGGCGGTGAACTGCGCACCCCACAGCGCATGGCCCGGCAGCACGCCGATCACCGTCAAGGGGATCGGCGCCATGATAACCAGCGGTACCGAATAGGACCTGAATTGCGCTACCACCAGTAGGTATATCATGATCAGGCCGACCGAATAGGCCAGGCCCATATCGCGAAAAGTTTCATAGGTAATCTGCCATTCGCCGTCCCATTTCACGCTGTACTGGTAGGGATTATCCGGCTGGTTGATCAAGTATTGATCGATGGGCTCATCGAGTAGTGGCGAGATCACTTCCCGCTTGAGCTGCGCCAAAACATCGAACATGCCGTAAAGCGGGCTATCCAGCTCGCCGGCCATATCGGCGGTGACAAACACCACCGGCAGCAAGTCCTTGTGATAAATACTGTTTTCATTACTGCTCTCGAGCAGTGACACCACCTCGGATAGCGGCACCAGATCCTGTGTGGTCGAGCGCAGATTGAGTGCCAGAATACTGCTGATATCGACTTTGTCGCCGGCGGCCAGTTCGAGGCGCAACGGTATCGGGTATTTAATGTTATCGCGGTGCAGATAGCCAACATCCTCGCCGCCCACCAGGGTTGCAATTGCGTTGGCGATATCGGCCTGGTTCAATCCCAGCCGTGTGGCTTTTTCGCGATCGATGCTGAGTATCCAGCGCTTCGATTCGGACTCGATGCTATCGTCGACATCGACGATCCCCGGCGTTTCTTCCATCAATTTGCGCAAATCCTGCGCCACCTGCATCTGGCCCGGGTAATCAATGCCGTAAACCTCGGCCACCAGCGGCGCCTGCACCGGGGGACCGGGAGGGACTTCGACAATTTTGACGTTGGCGCCATAGGCCTTGCCGATTTGCTGCAGAGGTGCGCGCAGGGCTTGTGCGATTTCATGGCTCTTACGTGCGCGCTCGGACTTGTGGCGCAGGTTTACCTGGATATCGGATAGGTTGGACGCGGCGCGCAAATAATACTGCCGCACCAGACCATTGAAATTGATTGGCGCCGCGCTGCCGATATATCCCTGATAATCGGTCACTTCGGGCAGGCTTGCGATCGAGTCGCTCAATTCCGCGATGACGCGCGCATTCTGTTCGAGGCTGCTACCCTCCGGCATATCGACGATGATCTGGATTTCCGATTTGTTATCGAAGGGCAACATTTTCAAAACCACCCGCTTGAACCCGGCGAGGCTTAGCGACGCGAGGATTAGCAGGATTATGGCCAGCAATAAATACCAGCGGTTACGGCGCCCGCGGGCATCGTCCAGCAATGGATCGAACAGGCGTTTAAACAGCGGGTAAAGGCGTTGGCCGGAATGCGCGGCTGTATGCCCGGGCTGGTTTTTGTGCGCCAGCAGCTTCAGGCTGAGCCACGGGGTTACGATAAACGCGACCGCGAGCGAGATCAGCATCCCGATGCTGGCGTTGATCGGGATCGGGCTCATATAGGGACCCATCAAACCGGTCACGAACGCCATCGGCAACAGCGCCGCGACTACTGCAAATGTCGCCAGGATGGTCGGCCCGCCGACTTCATCGACCGCGACCGGTATGGCTTCAACCAACGTCTTCTGGCCGATCCGCAGGTGGCGGTGAATATTTTCAACCACGACGATGGCGTCATCGACCAGAATACCGATCGAAAATATCAACGCGAACAGCGACACGCGATTCAAGGTAAAACCCCAGGCCCAGGATGCAAACAGGGTCAGCGCCAGCGTTACCACGATCGCCACCCCGACGATGAGCGCTTCGCGCAGTCCCAGGGCAGCGACGACCAGAAGCACCACCACCGCAGTGGCAAACGCCAACTTCTGGATCAGAGTCAGCGCCTTTTCATTGGCGGTCGCGCCGTAATTGCGCGTCACCGTAACTTCGACCCCCGCCGGAATAACGATACCCCGCAGCTGTTCGATGCGATCGATAACCTGGTCAGCCACTTCGATCGCGTTACTGCCGGGTTTCTTGGCCACGGCCAGCGTTACCGCCGGAAATCTTCCGTTGACATCGATTCCCTTATCCGCCGCTGCCGGCCCGGTGCCAAACCAGACTAGCTGATCGGCCTGCGTCGGCTCGGTTTCGATGGTGGCGACGTCGCGCAGCAGCACCGGCACACCGTCCGACAAACCGACTACCAGTTCCTGAATTTCAGAAGCCTGGCTTAAGAAAGTACCCGACTGTAGCGTGATTTCATGATTATCGGTAACCAGATTACCCGCACTACGAGATTGGTTGGCGGCGACAATTCCGCGTCTGATTTGCTCTAAGTCGATATTGAAACCGGCCAGTCTTACCGGATCGATTAGAATGCGGATGACTCGGGGCGTGCCTCCCAGCGTATAAATATCGCGCGTGCCGGGGACCCGCTTCAACTCGGCCTCGAGCGAGTGCGCAACCTGCAGCAGATCGACCCCGGTCTGTAACGAATTCCGGCTCCACAGGGTCAGGGCCACCACCGGGACATCGTCGATACCGCGCGGTTTGATGATCGGTTGCCCCACGCCCATATTGCGCGGCAGCCAGTCGGCATTCGAAAAAACCTTGTTATACAGCCGCACGATTGCCTGCGAACGATCCTGGCCGACTTCGAATTGCACCGTTAGAATGGCGATACCGGGTTTCGATACCGAGTAAACGTGTTCGATACCCGTGATTTCTGACAATACCTGCTCGGCCGGCGTACTGACTACCTGCTCCACTTCGAAGGCGGTGGCGCCGGGGAAAGGAATGAATACATTAGCGAAGGTGACATCGATCTGCGGCTCTTCTTCGCGCGGCGTAATCAGCACCGCAAAGATGCCGAGCAGCAATCCGATCAGCGCCAGCAGCGGTGTTATTTCAGACTGCAGAAATGTCTTCGCCACCCACCCCGACAGACCCAGGGAGTTACTCATCTGGCGGCATCCAGCTGGCGTTTATGCTCGATCCCGGCGCGTACCGGATCGAGCGCGATGATTTCGTTGGCATCGAGCCCCGCCAGAATTTCCACCTGCTCGCCATAGCGATTACCGGGGCGCACCTGGCGAAAAGACAACTTGCCGTTCGCATCGACTACGTAGACGGCGTTGACTTCCGAACGCGAAACCAGCGCCTGCTGCGGCAACATCAAACGCTCGGTACTGCCGATGGTCAGCGCCACCTTTACCAGCATTCCCGGATATAACCTGATGTCCATCGCGGGTAAGTCGAGACGCACTGGAAACGAATGGTTGCGCGGATTGGCAAATGGGTGGATGGTAATTTTCGAGACCTCCAACGCAACCCCGTCTTCGAGTAAAATCACCTCTGCACTGCGATGCTGACGCAAGCCGCCGATCAACGACTGCGGCACCTGCGCCGTCACCCTTAATTCTCCCAACCCGTAACCGGTCATAATCGGTTGACCGGGCTTGACCGCCTCACCCGGTTCGACATGACGCTCCACCACGACCCCGCTGTAAGGGGCCCGTAATACGGTTCGCTCCAATTGCTCGTCGGCCTGCGCCAGGCTGGCGGCGGCCGACGTCTGGCGCGCCTTGGCGGCCTTGAGATTAGCCCTGGCCTTGTCGTACACCGCCTGCGAAATCAGCTGCTGCCGACGCAAATCCTGATTGCGCTTGAATTCGAGCTGCATGTCTTGCAGATTCGCGTTGGCCTCATCGAGCGCCGCCCCGGCCTGCTGCCGGCGCGCACGATAATCGAGATCGCGTATCCGCAGGATAACTTCGCCCTGTTCGACAAAATCGTCTACGTCGAAATAAACGGCTTCGATCTTACCGGCGACTTCGGCAGACAAAGTGGCTTGTTGACGCGCCTCGACGACGCCGTCCAAGCGGTACTGCAGCGGCATCGACACGCGCATGGAAGTCACCGTTTGCAGCGTTTCGCCCGCGCTGGCCGTCGCCGATATCAAGCCTCCGAACAAAATTAAACTATTTGCCAAGCTGCGCATGCACGCCCTCCGTTCAGGGGTGTTGTGTGATTGAAAGTATATTAGTTTTTTCTAATATACTTTCAATATTACCATAGAGGTAGTATTTTGCGTTTTGTAGAAATCTTATTGATATCGGACAACTGATGCCTCATTCTCGCTTTTTACGGTTTTTCTTACTGCCGCTCCTGGTTTTAAGCGCTAGCGGCAGCGCGCTATCCGCTAACCAGCTAAGCGGTCATCCCTCGCCCTATCTCGCGCTGCACGGCGAAGACCCGGTCGACTGGCAAACCTGGCAGGATGAAATTTTCACCCAGGCAAAGGCCGAAAATCGTCTCATTCTCGTCTCGATCGGATATTTTTCCTGTCACTGGTGCCATGTCATGCAACGCGAGAGCTACCGCGACCAGGCGATCGCCGGCTTGCTTAACCGCAGCTACATCGCGGTCAAAGTCGATCGCGAGCTCGACCCCGACCTCGATCGGCGCCTGATCAGTTTCGTCGAAAAAATCCGCGGCTCGGCGGGCTGGCCGTTGAACGTGTTCCTGACCCCGGACGGGTATCCGGTTACCGGATTTACTTATTTGCCGCCTGCAACCTTCGCCAATGTGCTGCAACAACTCGAGGGTGAATGGAGTAACAAACATAAGGAAATTTCCGCTTCCGCGCAGGAATTCTTTTTAACGCAGATGCAGGACTTCGAAAACCAGGCATTCCTGGCGCCGGAGATACCGTCAAAAAAACTGGCCGATGCTTTTGTCTCGCAGGCCATGCTGGCGGCGGACGAAATGTTGGGGGGATTTGGCAATACTACCAAGTTTCCGAACGTGCCCCAGCTGGATGCCCTGCTGGGCCTTATCAGTCGCGATCGGGAAATCGATAAGGACGTCGTCGACTTCGTTCAGTTAACCCTGCACGCGATGGCGGCCAACAATCTGCTGGACCATGTCAACGACGGCTTTTTTCGCTATACCACCGATCCCGACTGGCAAACCCCGCATTATGAAAAAATGCTGTACGACAATGCACAGCTGGCGCTGATTTACCTCAAAGCGCACCGCTTGTGGCCGGACAAAGGTTATGCCGCCATCGCAACGCGGACATTGGATTTTGTCGAAGCCTATTTAAAACACCCGGAAGGCGGCTATATGTCCAGCCTGTCGGCCGTCGATCGCGATGACAAGGAAGGCGGCGCCTACCTGTGGACACGGGAACAACTGGCAAGCCGGTTGACCACCGACGAAGTGGAATATCTGGCGGCTCAGGGTCAGTTTGACGCCAATACCGCAGAATTCCTGATCGCGGCCCTGCATGGGCCCGCGGCATCCGGCGATAGCGGGCGTAACGGTCGAATCCTCGCCAAGTTACGACAGCGCGACAGCCGCAGCATGCCCGCCGATAATAAACGTTTGGCCGGCTGGAACGCGATGATGCTCGATGCGCTCGTTCTTGCGGCCGATATCGACAAGCGCTTCGCCAAGCCCGCCGATGCCCTGTATCACAACATGAAAAATGAATTCTACCGGCAAGGAGAGCTGATTCGCTTCGCGGGGAATGCCGATGTCGCCGACGCGGTACTGGAAGACTACGCCCAGGTTGCGCACGCCTTTCTCAACTATGGCAAACGTTTCGATAACAAACCCGCAATCGAGATAGCCCGGCATTTAACTGAAAACGCCCATTCGCTGTTTTTGAAAAATGACCGCTGGCACCAGAAATCGCGCTCCTTGATTCCGATCGCTCCGGGTAAATGGATTATTCCCGATCTGGTGTTTTACTCTCCGATGACGCTGTGGCTCCGAGTGGCGGTTACGGTCCCCGGACTGAATCCGGAAATCCGGCAGAGCGCCCGGCAAATGTTACAGCGGGCAAATCGCGAAATGCTGGATTCGCCCTATTTTTACGGCAGCTATATCATGCTGCGGGTCGATCAGCAGGATTCATGAAACCACGACCAAGCAGGTGCAAACGCCATCGCTAAGGTTTAGTCACCCCCGATAAACACATCCGATACGAATTCATCGAACTGATAAATGAAGGAGAAACGAAAATCGCATTTTTGTTTCTCGGTGCTCTGACAATTCAGGATGAATTGTCCAGCGCTTCCTTAATTGGCCTGAACTATTGCAGCGACGACTTGTGCGGCCCTGTATCGCGCTGCACCGCTTCAAATTGGATGCTGGCAGGCTTGCCCGTAGCTTGCGCAACCGGCGAAGCCACGAATCGCTCCCCTTCCTGCTGCCGGCGCTGGACGTCGGCGACCTTGCGATGCAGGGTTCTTCGATAGGGCAAGCGATAAGCTCTGGGAAGCGCGCTTGCGGCGTCGAGATCCCTAACCCAGAGATAAACGCCGCCCGCCTCATCGTTCTTGGGATCGGGTTCGACGCTAAAACTACTGACCAGCTCGAAACGTCGCGGCAAATCTTCGTCCGCGGGCCAACCCGGATAGCGCTGCAAGGCGTCGTAATGCCACAGGTAAAAGCCGCAGCACAGCACCACTAGCAACAGTTTCAACCCGGCGCCGATTTCACTTTTCAGGACTGCCAACAGCGTCAGCAATATCAGCAAGACATAGGCCAGCGCCAACCCGACGATCGAAACCGTCATAGCCCCGGCTCCGAATTCGGCTGCAACTGCTCGGGATCCAGGCGATATGGCGTCAGAATCTTGGAAAGTTTATTCATCGCGACGATATCGCCATTGCCGTCGAGTTCGAAGCGCAGCACGGTTTTTTCGTCGTCCACCCGTTCCAGCGTCAATTGATCGATGAAAACCAACCGCAACACCGGGTTGACCTTCTCTATCTTGACGTTGGCTTTGACCGGCTGCTTACTTTGAGATTCGTAGTAGTGCAGGTTGACGATGTACTCCCCGGAAATAATGCCGCGAATAGTTACCACTTCCTGGTTGATCGGATGCACCACCTTTTCACCGTTAATCGTCACCGTATCGTTCAAATCGCCGCGATCGTCCCGGTCTAGGTGCAGCCAGCCCGCTTCCTTGCGCAGGTAGGAAACGGTCTCCTGGTAGGGATCCTGTACCCACAAGTCGAGATCGTCGGGTTGATTCTCGGGCCAAATCACGGTGATTATGTACTCGGCCTTGTAATTGATGTTGCCGAGTTTCGCGATCGGATTCATAAATAGTATCGCAATAAAAAACAGCATCGTGAAACCGAGCAAGGTATTAAACAGCAAGTCGGTGAAGGGATCCGAAAGCTGGTGGTTATGGCGGCCGGCTTTCATCGGCTTGTATATCGATAGGTTTGTTCGCGCACGTCGTCGAGCAGGTTATCGACACTCCAGTCGAGCAGCTGGTACTTAATATTCAGCAACACCCCGCAACTCATTCCGGTCAGGGTCGTAAACAGCGCAACTTTCATGCCGCCGCTCATTTGCGCGAGCAAACGCTGCATCACGTTAATATCGATACTGTTCAGATCGACCAACGATCCCAACATGAAAATGAACCCGATTACGGTGCCGAGCAAGCCGAGCTTCAACATCAGATCCGCAATCACGTAGCCAAACCGGTAGCGGCCGCGGCAGCGCCCGTCGAGTACGTCAATCAGCAGTTCACCCGACGCTTCTTCCCGTTCCCCGTTGGCGCTGCGCAACAGGGAGAAATAGCGCTGCACGTGGCTGCTCGTCGACCGCTGCGGCGCATCCGGATTGAGATCATTGCCTTCGAGCGACAGATAATAGGACACCAGCATCACGTGTAGGCTGGCGGCGAGGTATAGCGCCAGAATAACGCGCGAGATAAAACTATAATCCTCGGCCAGCAGCGCCGGCAACAGACCGCTATCGGCCAGCAGGTATAACACAAATAGCTCGACCCCCAGTAAACTGGCGAAAACCGAGAGCAGGCCGAAAGGTTTGTCGATTATGGTTTTCATTGCATTCCGGTCGATTGAATAGACATATTATGCCTTGCGACCGGTGCTGCAACCGAAATGCCGCAAAAAAACGGACCCCGGGCGGGGTATATACCCAATTACCCTACAATCTATCCCAGAATATATATTCGTATATTAGATTTTCCTAATACAATAGATGACTCATATTTAGGGGGATTTAACCATGATCAAGAAAATTATAGTTCCATTAGTATTAGCTCTAGGCCTGGGGAGCGGCAGCGTATTTGCGGCGGAACCCGCTGCAACCGCCCCGGTACCGTCAGCCGACATGATGAACCCATTCTCGTGGATGGGCATGATGAATGCCGGCGTACCCAACGTTCAACAAATGAACCTGGCGCGTCCGGAAGGTTACGCCGTTTTCATGAACCCGATGAATTATCACCAATTCATGAATCCGGCAACTTACGGTCAATTCATGACGCCGCAGTTTTACATGCAGTTCGCGGATCCGAACAACATGATGGCGTGGATGAACCCGGCCGCCTACAGCGCCTATATGAATCCGGCGACTTACATGAACATGATGAACCCGATGGCTTACATGCAATTCATGAATCCCGGCACCTATATGCAACCGATGAATCCGGCCAACTACCAGGTCTTCATGGATCCGAACACCTATATGTCCTGGATGAATCCTAACGCGTATATTCCGGGTGGCACCACCAGCGCCAGCTATGCCAACCCGAACGCCAGCTTCAACTGGTTCGATCCGAATGCCTGGACCGGCATGATGACGCCGCAGGCTCCGGCGCAGGCGCCAAAGCAGTAAATCTATTCATTGAAAAGCGAATATTCATTGAAAAGCGAATGCAAAAATGGGAAGCTGGACGGCCTGAACTGAATCAACTTCGATGATGGCAAGAAAGCTTCTCGCATTCGCAATTCTTTTGTGGGCCCTGCCGGCCCTGCTCCTGGCCGCAACCCCGCGAGATCCGTACCAGTTCTTTTTCGAACAATCCCTGGGCGATTTGAGTGAAGAGCTCGATATCGCACGTGAACAGGGGAAACGGGGCGTTTTCCTCTTCTTCGAAATGGATGAATGTCCATTCTGCCACCGCATGAAACTAACCGTGCTCAATCAACCCGAAGTCCAGGCATTTTTCAAACAGAATTTCCACTCGCTGACGGTCGATATCGAGGGCGATATCGACATTGTCGATTTCGACGGCATCGAAACCACGCAAAAAGAGTTTGCCTGCAAAAATCGGGTGCGTGCGACGCCGTTGCTGGCATTCTACGATCTCGAGGGAAAACGCATCTTCAAGTACGTGGGCGCACCTTCGGGCATACAGGAATTCATGTGGATGGGCGAATACATCCTCAACCGGGTATACCTGCAAAAAGACGATTCGGGACGCAACATAAAATTCGCGCGTTACAAACGAATGAAGAAAAACAAGACACTCTAGAGCGCTTGCTTAACAGCATAGCCAGCTATCGCTGCGCCTTTTTAACCGGGGATCCAGTCGAGACAATGACCTCAAATGCATTAACTCGAGCGACGCTGTTGGGGTTTCTGACCTGGCTACCTCTGGCCGCCGCACAAACCGATCCCCTGCCCGAACCGCTAACCCTCGAAGCGGCACTCGACACCGCCCGCAACCCGACGCATTTCGATATGCTGCAACTCGACCAGCAATTACTGGCGATCCGGGCGGAATTGGGGATTGAGCAAGGCGAATACGGCTTCAGCATCGACTTGAAAGGCCGGTTGCGGGAAGTCGGCACTTCCGATTCCGCGCTACCCGAAGACGACGGCGGCGACAGCGCGGCAAGCCTGATCGTATCCAAACCGCTATACGATTTCGGCCTGCAGGATTCGCGCGAAACCTACCTGGCGCTGCAGCTGCGCGCGCTCGAACATCAGAAACAATTGATCATCGAACGGCGCCGGCTGGAGATCATGGAGCGTTATTTCGAGGTGCTTAACGCCGACAACGATTTCATCAGCGAAAATGAAGCCTTGGCGATCGGGTTTATCCGTTATGACAATGCGCTCGAGGACCAGGAGCTCGGTCTGGTGGCGGAAATTGAAGTGTTGCGCCTGCAATCCGAATACGAGCTGATTCGCCAGCAACGCTCGCAGGCGGTGCACCGGCAGCGCCTGACACGCGCACTACTAGCCGAGACCATGGGTTATCCCGACCGACTGCCCTCGGATCTCGAGATTCCGCTAATCGATATACAGCGCACCCTAACCGACGATCTCGAAGCCATCGTCGAACAAGCGCTAACTCATAGCCCCGAGGCCCGACTCGCCGGCGCCAGGGCCCGCGCCGCCCACGCGGCCATCGGGATCGCCGCATCATCCAACAATCCGAGCCTGGATCTCGAGTTCGAAGTTTCCAGTTACGAACGCGATAGCCGCTTGCGCGACGACTGGCGTGCCAGCCTCTATTTCGAGATCCCGATCTACTCGGCGTCAAACTCGGACAAGGTGGACCTGGCGCAGGCAAGGCATCGGCTCGCCCTGGCCGACGAACAGCAGTCGCGTTCACAGCTGCGCCTCGAAGTGCTCGAATTGTGGCAGAAAATACAGCAACTTCGATTGAAACTGCAGGGCCATGCCATCGAGCAGGATTACCGTGACAGGTATCTGGATCGCAGTCGCGCCGAATACGAACTCGAATTCAAATCGGACCTCGGTGATTCGATGGTGCTGTATTCGCGCAGCAATGGCCGACGCCTGCAATCGCTCTACGCTTTCGAACTGGCTTTCCAGCGACTGACCACGCTGGTCGGCAGCGAATTTCTGAGCCACTCGTCCCACTAAACCGGAGATCAACATGCGTTTCCTGCTGACCTTATTGCTCGTTTTCGGATCGCCGGCGGTTTTTGCGATCGATTTGGACGGTCACACAGATTTTGCGCAACGCCTGGACTTGAACAGCAGCGTAAGCGCCCGCGTCGATTCGATCGCAGTTTCGGTGGGCCAGCGGATTAGCCGGGGTGACCTGCTGTTAACGCTGGAGACGGCGCGCCTGCAGGCTATCACGGATCAAGCCAGGGCCGAAGCCGAGGTGTTCGCTCCCCGGGTATCGAAAATGCAAACCGAACTGGAAAAGGCACAGGAACTGTTCGATCGCGATTCGCTGGCCCTGGTGGAGCTGCAGAACGCTGAGCAGAACTACGCGAGCGCGCAAGCGAAGCTAGAGGCCGCCCGAGCGCAATTGAGGCTGGCGCAATACAACCTGTCCCAGGCTTCCATACGGGCGCCGATATCCGGGGTAGTGCTCGCGATCCAAGCGCGCCCGGGGCAGTACATCAATACCCGCGTCGGCGACTCGACATTAATCGAGCTCGCCGACAACAACTCGATGCTCGTCAATGCATTGTTGCCGCTGGAACAATGGGGCGAAAATTTGCTAAACCGCAAGGCCAGTATGATTTTTCGCAAGCAGAAATTTGAAGGCCGCGTCGTCGGTATCGGCAATCAAGTCACTCGCGGCGACAACAATCACCCGGCCATAAACCTGCAGATCAAGTTTGCGACCAACGGCACAATCCCGGCCGGATTGCCGGTATCCGTGAGCATCGCCGACGAATAACCCGATTGATAATAATCAATGTGTAGACCAGGCAATGCGATCAGGAACCCCTGCATTTTGCAGAGGTTCCTTAACTAGCGTTTAAAAATATGCAAAAAATTCTACGCAACCGTAACTCGCCTTAACCGAATCTTCGCACATAACTCGGCTATGTCGATGGTGCGCAGAAGGTCGACCAACGGATCAGCAATCAGATGTGGATTATTGCCGCGATGCGAATTTCATATCCCATCGCTGACGATTTCTACGACTCAGATTGTCATCGATGTGAACTGGATCCTCCCTGCGAAAATCCCCGCCCCAGCGCAGTATCTCGTCGTCTCTAATCAAATTTATTAGCGCCCTGATTTCGTCGGGCAAACGGTTAAATCTGGATTTTTTGAGTTTCTTCGAGTTATAAAATCCATTTTCGGACTGAAAATTCATATCGATAACATGACCAACCAAATGATTGGAGCGTGATGCCGGCTGTACTATATTCCCTGATACGCTACGGCCGGGCTCTCTGGTTGACGAGGTTACGTAGATCTTTACCTCGCAATCGGCGGCATATTGATTCAATCGATCCAAATGAGGCAAAAAATCTACATCGGCCCGAATTTCTTTGCCGATAAATTGACTATTCGTATAAGTCTTTATCAGGCACTCGTTCTGCTCTTGCTTAGCCAGCGCCAACAAGTCGAAGACATCGGTAACCTGAATATCCGCTCCATCCCGGTGGTCGGCAAGTACTACTTCTTCCCTTTCGATATAGTCCGACAATACATAACCCTCATTGCCGTCTCTTGTCTTGACTCTTAACCAGGTTTCTTCTTCGAGAATTTCGACATTGGAACCCCTGCGCAGGGACTTTAGGACCTTTCCGGTCTTAGGCGATTTACGGAGATTTAACCCTCCCCGAGCAATTACATGTCCGTTACTCATCTGTTTATATCCCCTCCGGTATTAATTCTTGAATGCATACAGTTCGCTAATTCGGGTACAACTTGAACTAAAGCGATACGGTTTTCGCGGGTTTAAGTGGGCTTTTAATAAAGGCCTCGGTGCCACCTCACGCCGACAGGTCACTATACAATTCCTCACTTTACTCATGGGCTAGTAATTTGGGCAAGCAGGTGTTTCCTTCCCCAGTGACTTCAGTCTTGTATAATCCGTTGATCGTTTCAGCGAGAGCATTGTCGTAAGAATCACCGACGCTACCGACAGAAGCATCAATGCCGGCCTCCGCGAGCTTCTCGGTGTAGTGGATTGACATGGTCCAATAGATTGATACCACCCAGTTAAGAGATAATGAAACTTAACTGAGGTAACGATAGATGACAACGAGAAAGAAATATACGAAAGAATTCAAACTGGATGCAGTGAGCCTGGTAACT
>Ga0209791_1000191_pt1 | contig 30808 bp, 31 predicted proteins | sample WorMetTyACAVOLI1_FD_187422 | JGI IMG/M metagenome (GOLD analysis project Ga0209791, IMG submission 187422) | Marine gutless worms symbiont microbial communities from Max Planck institute for Marine Microbiology, Germany - Olavius algarvensis... ... | reverse complement strand
TGTTGCGGGTATTTGTTATTTTTTGGCGAAATTAACAACCACCCTACATATAAGGAGGATTTTTTTCAATGACTCGTATTATTACTCACTTTATGACTCATTCTAAACCCGTTTTTGGACAAGAGTGAGATGCACTATTGATTAATATTTACCACCCCAACCCAACTTCTGGTATTGAGGAAGTGATAGCGAGAAGATCGAAGGGTGATCTGAGGCCTGTAGTTGTGTACGGGTTCGACAGTTTAGACCGAATAAAACGACGAAAGGGTGGATCTATTTTTGAAACCAAAGGAATTTATTATTTACAATTACCAGCGAAGTCAATTGAAATTAATAATATACTTCAAAAAGCAGTCTCTCTTATTGTTCCATCAGAAAGATTAGTTATAGACGAGAAAGTTCACCTTAATATGATTCAAAAAATAAGAAAATTTAAACATACTTGCGACAATGTGTGGATGTCGATAAGCGCAAATAGTAACAGGGCGAAAGTTGAACTTGAAAGCTCTCCCGACAGATTGCCAAAAGTTCTTTCAGAGGTCAAAGCTGAAAGAATAGAAAAGCTATTAGAGGAGTACAAAGAGATTCAGACTATTGCTTTAGACATCGGGATCAAGGATGCCGATCTGGTGAAAAGATTGATGCTTGATACAATCGAAATGATTAGGCGAATTAAAGGGGACATGGTATCACCCGGAAATGCCGTAGATTTGTCGTTTGAATGCGTTGCTAAAATAAGGGCTATTGCCGATATTTTCGGAGAAGCTAAGGAATTGAAATATAGTGACTAAGCGTATTCTTTTTATTGATGATGAGCTTGAGCTGTGGGAGAACGCTCTTCGCGAAGAACTTAGAGGTTTTGGTTTTGAGGTCATAGGCCTTGAGGATCCTGTCGATGCTCTCGAGTTGATTGCCTCATATAAGCCAGATGTGGTTCTTCTCGATATCCTTTTTCCAGATGGCTACCTCGGAAAACCTACACTTGTAAATATTAAGAAAAAATTCCCTAACCTACCTGTAATGATGATTACTAGCACCATGGATAAGTCAGAATACAAGGCCGCAGACTATACAAAGGCTGACTATAGATATGCAAAGGCAGCACTGGCCGAAGGAGATTTCAGCGATCTTGCATCACAACTGAACAGGCTGCTTGAAAAAACAAAAACTACGAAGTTTGAGGGAGAAGGCGACATAGGACTTGACAGGTTTGGGTTCATTATAGGTAAAACAAAGGCAATGCAAGAAGTGGCTGAGATGGTCGAGAAGGTGGCTGACCAGGATCACACAGTGCTAATCACTGGTGAATCCGGAACTGGCAAGGAGCTTATTGCCCGATCCATTCACATAGAGAGCGATCGGAGAAAACATAACTTTTTGACCATCGTATGCCCTGCTCTGCCGAAGGACCTTCTTGAAAGTGAGCTTTTCGGTCATGAAAAGGGCGCTTTTACCGGAGCTATTTCTCAAAAAGTAGGGAAATTTGAGCTAGCTGGAGATGGAACTATTTTTCTTGATGAAATTGGGGAAATTCCAATAGACACCCAGGTCAAATTGCTCCGCTTTTTGCAGGAAAAGGAATTTGAACATGTTGGTGGAAACACAACGCTTACATCAGATGCCCGCATTATTGCTGCTACTAATCAAGATCTAAAAGAATTGATCAAGAAGGGAAAATTCAGAGAAGATCTTTATTTTCGATTAAATGTAGTTTCCATTCATACGCCGGCACTTAAAGAACGTAAGGAAGATATTTCTCTTTTTTTTACGCATTTTATCAAAAAGGCAAATAAGGATTCTAAGAAAAAGGTGTTGCCGATCCTTAGAGAGGATGTAAAGGACCTCTTCCTTTCCTATACATGGCCTGGTAATATCCGTGAACTTGAGAACCTTATCAAACGTGCTGTGGCCTTATCAGATGAAAACATTCTTCAGGTGAGTAATTTTCCAGATCTTTATGAAAGGGAAGATTCGGACGAACTTATGGTTTCCGATCCTTCAAGTCTGCCAAAGTTTGCTGGTCGATTGTACACTGGTGAACTCACATGGCAGGACTTGGCAAGCGAATTCGGTCCAAAGGGGGCCATTCGCCGGGAGATCCTGCTCATAACCATTAGGCGGTTCATTGAAGAACATGGTCGAAGACCGACTTCGAGGCAATTATCAGATCTTTTGAACTTGAGCCCGAACAATATGCGCCAGATACTTCTTAAAAACCGGATAGAGCTAACAAAGATCAACCACTGATTGGCTGGATTGGGGATTTTACCTGGCGCTTATGTTTGGTTTACTGGAGGGAGGCTTTATGGCAGAGAACCATAAGATGGTTATCTATGATTTAATGGGACAGGATAAGCAATCATGCTTTGCTTCTGTGCTCGCTGAAATTTACAAAGGTGAAATTTTTACACCGAAAAACCTTAAAACATTTCCTGATCAATCCATTCTTTTACTGATTTCAATAAGAGGAGAGGTATCAGAAGATGCATGTACTCCTCTTATTAAAAATATGATTGGAAAGGGAAAGAAGTATCCCCATGGAATTGTATTAATCTCATTTGATAATCCTGTCAAAAAAAGGCAAGGCTCCTTGAACCTTTTGACCGCCCTGATTCCCACTCGGTATATGAACGCGCCTTTTAAGTTACACGAACTTGATTGGCATATCGACTCCATCATTAAAATGCTCGAAGGACCGAAAAGAATGGAGGCGGCTATCGAGATAATGAAACAAAATAACACTAGTTTTAAAAACCTTACAAAAAATCAAGATCGCAATGAGGTTTATAACGCATATGAAAGAATATACAAGCAGGTAGGACTAAAATCCAGGCGGTTAAAGCTCTTACACGACATACACTCGAATGTCTTGATAGACAAAACCGATGGGGAAAGACCTATCGAAAAAACTTGGGATGTTCTTCATGGAAAGGCAGTATTTGATTTTCAATTTATTTTGGACAGCAATGATACTAAATTAAACGAATATTACAGCGAAATTCATAAAAAATCATTAGACTGGTATTTTTCCGAATGCATAGAGGGCTTAACAAAAGATGGATATAGGTATTACGGCCGTCAGAAACCCTTGAAGTTGGAGATATTACTAATCGATAATAATATCAAGCCTTTTACAGAAACACTTGAATGGTTAATAAAGGTTTTTAATTATGATATTTTTGTTTTGGAAGAGAGAGATGAAATAAAGAAATTCTTTTTATATCTAAAAAAAGGAGAGAAAGCACAACAAAAAGAGAAAGAGAACAAAAGAAAATTTAAAGTTAGGTCTTTAGGACCAAATAAAGAGAGTAAAAAAAAATCCCTCGACAAATTCGATTTGATACTATTGGATCTTCATCTGGGTGAAGAAAGGAGACTTGATGGTCAGGAAATACTCAAAAACCTTCTGATTACGAATCCAGAATTACCTGTCTTTATTATTTCAGCTATCACAGATGCTTCTGTTGTCCAGGACAACCTGGTGCAAGGCGCTGACGGGTATATTCCAAAAAAAAAGCTGATAACCCTACCGCTGGTCATCAACAGCTATTTTGAAGAACTCGGTTTTCTCGTCTGGTATATAAGAGAAGAAAACAGATCTCTTAGGAGGAACCTTATAGGGAATCTACGAAAATGGCGATTTAATAAGAGGATACTGTGGTTTGGGGATAAATGCTATCATATGATTGATCATTCCTTCAACCACGTCAGTAACAATTGGAATATCGCAAACGAGATCCTCCCCCCAATTTTAGTCCAGTCGCGCGATAAATTGAAAATATGCGATGAGGATCTTTATGCCTTGTGTATGGCAGTATGGCTGCATGATATTGGCCATAAAGGCAACGAGCGATGCGGCGAGCCCCACCTAATTAGGGATTCTCACGGGCTGATAAGCGCTGAAATCATTTTGCGGCACCCTGAGCACTACGGCATACATGGTTATTGTGACACTGATTCCTCCCCTTACCGATGGCAATCCTTTAAAAATAAAAGTGCGCCTCAACTCATTAGAGATCGCATAAAGACACTGAAAGCAGCTTCAGAATTGATTAAAAGTTGCAATAATTTCGAAGATGTCCAGGCCGATGAAGGTCTTCAAAAGATGACAATTTTAGAAAAAACTGCCCTTTTCTGTATTTACCACCAGAGTAATTTTCCAATTGATGAGGAGGAGAAGAAGGAGTTGGTTCGAAAAGGTAAAGTAATTCCATTGGGTTGCTATGAAGAATATAGTCGGTCAACTATCCCTATTTACCTTAAAAGCATCAGCGGTCTTTTAAAAGATGAAAATGTGATGAGGCTCCTTTCCATTTTCCGTTTTATCGATGCACTTGACATAAATAGGAACAGAGTTGGGGGTCAGATCGAAGAAAAAATAAAGCTTAAAACCATCGATAGGGACCTCGAATTCCAATTCGAGAAACTGAGGGAAGACATCGAAACGCTTAAGGACACCTTTTTAAAAAATTCTGAAAAAGGAAAACGATTCGTCAATCTCTTTTATGACCAAGTGAAGCACCAAATTGAAAAAGAACAGAAGATAGACAAGGACCTACTAGAAAATCAACAATCGTTTCTTGATAATCTGCCTGTTGAAATCCCCGTTGAGAGCTGTCGTATGCGCATCGACTACATTGAGTTTATTTCAATTTCTCCTATGCATTTTGTGCTGCATAATGCCATAAAGAACTTAGAAATAGGACCGAGGGCGCCTGCTGAAGACGGCATGGGAATCAGTTTCGTATTGAAATATAAATCTAATCAATCAAAAAAGTTTTTGACCGATCCTAAAAAAGGAGTTCGGGATAAAAACCATAAAAAAACGCGAAAGATCCGTGATCATCTCCTTGGAGAGCCTGATGATAAAGATAAGAAAAAGCGCAAAAACGATGGCTATGCGAGACGTGAGATAGACAGCGGGAAGAAATATCTTAGGGAATTGTTTGATACGGTTAATACCAAAATTCACTTAGTCGATAAAAATGATGATCCGATGGAAGAACTACCGAAAAATAATGACCCTGAATCATAATTCTGTTCCGATAAAGGATTGAAATCCACTTGCCTAAAGAAGCGATATTTTTGATTAACGAATCGTATTTCAAAAGCGTCATTAGAATACTACCGCTTATTTTTCTAATTTCATGCAAAAATCCAGGGTGCTATTTAAAAGTTTCCAAATGTTTCATGCAGTTGGTAATTTATTTTCTGAACCTAAGAAATTGCTGAATACTCCTTGAATTTTGGAATTTTTATTAATCGTTCTATTCTTTCCGGATTGCGACACTCGAGGCTTAATAGCTTGATAATTTCTACCGAAAGTTCTATTATTTTCCATGGTAATCGGATTATAAACAATTCTTTAACTCGCTCTAAATCTATTCTCTTATAATTCCAACACCTCAAGATACGATGGTTTGACCTGAAAATTTCTATGTGTATCTCGCTTTTTGGATGCCCACAACTGAAAATTGTTAGGTTTAATACTCCGGAAATAAAAGTGAGCTGGACAATAGTTTTTGCTCCAATCGTCTCCGTGCCAAGAGAAAAAACACGGAGCGTGATAACTATGAAACAAACAATTAAAACCTTAATCCTGGAGTTTGTAGCGGGAAACGGCTCAAGCCACATCCAAGAAATACATCTTCAAGTTGCCGAGATCCATCCGGGGGTTCCGCAACATACTGTCAGAGCCAGGCTTTCAGAAATGTCCGGAAACGAGAACCTTGAAGAGAAACTGCAAGCTTTAGGGGAGGGCTTCTACGGGCTATACAGTGAAAACAAAGATCTTAACAGTGTCGTTTCATATCCTGATCGAGGGCCTTGGGGTGAATCGAGGTATCGGGGTAATTGTTCAGGTTATTTGGTGAAAGACCTTATTTTAAGGTTCAAGTGCCAAAGCGTATTCGATCCTGCACAGGGAGGGGGAACCGTCAAAGATGTCGTATCCGGCATCAACAAATTCCGGCGCAATAATATACATTACGAAGGCAGAGACCTTAAAGAAGGCTGGGATATCATAACCGGTTTAATGCCGGAAAAACAATTCGATATGGTTTGGTTCCATCCCCCGTATTGGGACATTATCAGGTATTCAGATAACCCATATGACCTGAGCAATTGCATGACGCTGGACGAATTTGAGCTCAAACTCAATCGATCGGCGGAGAAACTTTCTGATGTGCTCAGGCCTGGTGGCATCCTGGCAGTCTTGCTCGGAGATAAAAGGAAAAACGGCAACTATTATCCACTGATGCGAACGCTTTTAACAAATCCAAATATAGGTCGGCTAAAGGCAATCATCATCAAGGTTCAGCATAATTGCATGAGCGACCGAAAGTTTTACAGTTCAAATAACCCGTTTTTAATCCCCATCAAGCATGAATACTGAATTATTTTCCAGAAATAATTTTTGCTGATACCTCTCGCTCCGTAATTTAAAAACGGAGCGAGGTGAAAATATGGCAACACAAGCAACATCAAAACCGGCTACAAGCAGGCAGCTTTCGTACATAACAAGGTTACAAAAGGAAGCGGGCGTCGATCTGCCGGAGCTCAAAGGTGAAATAAACAGCTTTGAAGCTTCGGAGATCATCAGCGAGCTTATTGTGAAGGGTCGGCAAGATGGAACCAAAAACAAACAGGCAAAAATTATTGAGCCCAGACTTGGTATGGCAATAAAAGAATGCTTCAGGCTATGGACCGGTCTTGGCAGAGATATATGGGACACAAAACGGAAATCGTTTATAGAAGAGACAATCAGAACATACGATCTTTTTACGGAGATAGCTGAAAAATTGGGTAAAAATCCTAACGGGAGAGGCTGAATTTTTTCAATTTGTAGGGAGAATTACAGCTCCCTTTTTATTTTAAATCGGTTTTATGTGGGGATATAAATTTGCTGGAATTTATACCCTGAAGAACCGGAATTTTATAGTATAGAGCCACACATTGGGACTGTTTCGGAATTTAATTTAGATTCTGCTATCTTGTCCTCCATTTAACGGCTAAAGGTATAAATGGGGTTTGCTCATCGCAAAGCCCCAATTTAAACCTTTCCCCCTTGCGGGATCGCCTATGTCGCATCTTAACTTGATTGACATTTTTATTCACCGGAATTCGTACACGATTGCTTTATGTCAGCCGTCGCTTACATCGACAAAAAGGGAATTTTTTGTGCTCTCTCTCAGGGATCTGGTGTCCTGAGAGAGAGCAAAGACTCGACTCCGGGGAGGTTAAGAATATGAATCAAAAATACATAAACATACACGTAGACAGGTGTATTGAAGAAGAGGATTTGCCGGTAAGGGCAAGCTTGAAAGTTATCCGAAAGAATGATCCGGATTACGGCTTAACAGCCGATGAAATAAACGACAGAAATGAGTTTATCAGATGCTATATGCTAAGCGAATTGGGACCGCTTCTTCTGATTCCGGAAGAGAATGACAAAGAAGATTTTATCATCGAGGATTATTATGAAAGCGCCTTCAACACGAATGATTTTTATCGATTACATAAGCCAAAGCCTTACAACGGATATCATTACCGCCTCAAACAAATATTTGAAAAGGTCAAAGACCTGGCTATTATGCATTCGTGTATCAGCCATCAGGAAGGTAAACACAATACCCGGCAAAGATACAAAAGCTTAGTGGATAATGAATTCAGAGACGAGGCCGCTATACTGCTTGATACCTTGAAAAAGTACCCGCAGTGGGTGGACAGGAAAAAGCTTGCGATCCGGCTGGCAAAGCTAAACAGCAACATCAAAAAGTGCAGCGAGATATGGAAGGCGTATGCATTTTGGGAGTGAGGACAGTGTCCTCATATATTCCCAACGCCACTTATCATGGGTGGAGAATAGGCAAAACAGTCTGCTGGATTTGCAAAAAAATCCGTGCCGCTAACATTGGCCAAAGCAGGTGATGCTGTCTGCCATAAATGCCAGAAAAAGTATTTTGTGCGGCCCTCAAAAGCTTTATTAGAAGTGGAAAAGAAAGCCAGGAAGGGAGCTGATGTGGTTTAAAATATAGCCGGAAGTATCCGGGAAAAAAGGCCCCTCCGTTCGTACACCCTTTGGAGGAGAAGGTCATCCCTTGCGGGTATCGCATGCGGGGCGGGGAGTTGATATGGTCGAAACATTTTAAGAATTTTTCTCCGGTGACCGGTGGTCACAGGGCCCCTTACAGGGGCTTTGCAGGTTGGCTGCAAAACGGTTTGGGAGTTTGTATCCCCTTCGGGGATAGGGGGGATTCTCGTTGCTCACCCCCCGCGGGGGGGGGGGGGGGTGGTGTGCCTCAGATCAAGGTTTATGAAAGGCAGAAACAAAGTTGTAACACACTGAAAGTTGAAAATAAAAGAGGCTCAAAGAGCCTCGGATTTTTGATAGGATATCAGGGAATTCGCTGGGAGGTTATTACGATTGGACTCCCCAATTGGAATTCCCAAAGGAAAGAAAATACAGCAACTATAAAAAGGTTACGGTATTTGGAGGAATGATCCAGTAATATATTGGATGCAGATATGTAAGTAGAGTAAGGCTAAAGCCGCCCAGGGGTGCCGGGCGGCAAAAAAAGTGAAATTAAGTGAAAAAAATAGAAAAAACGAGATGTTCAGAGAAAATGAAATAGGATTATTTATAATTTTTGATAATTGGATAGGTTTGGTTGAAATTAGATGGGATTGGTATATTATTTATGATAATAGCTTATGTGTCCCTTCCGGATTTAAATTATTTCCCGTAATGTTTGCGGATCCTTGCCTTTAAAGGCCAATAGTGATTATCTGAATATTTCTCTTTTTCCCGTCCATCTTCAAGGATTTTTTCTGCCTCTTCAAAGGTGACTTTATCCAGCAATTCGGACAGATTTTCTTTGCTCTCAAAGTGCTTATGACCTGATTCGTGCAAGCCATCCCAATCACCTGTAATCTCGCTTAATTCATCAGGGGTAAACCCGGTAGAGGTCAATTCTATCTTGGTATCAAGAAATTGTTTTCGCAAAGAAGCTGATGGGTACGGCTCATAATATTCCTTGCCCTGTTGCTCGCATTTGCGACTTTCTTCAAGCTCTTTTTGATCATCCTCATGGATTTTTTCCAGATCGGTTTTGTATCGGTCCGCCCAGTATTCGCTCTTTGGTCTGATTTTTGTCTCAATATTTTCGATCATGCGGGCTTCCTTTGTTTTATCAACCATTTCCCACTCAATATTTTCCAGCTCAAATTTTTTATTATAAAGCTCGCTGATTTGATCAAGAACTTCTATCTGCCCAGGCCCGAATTGCTCTTCGTATTCCGTATATTTTATTTCAATGATTTCATTCAAATTTTCAAGTTCCTCCCGTAAAGATTCCGCTTGCTCATTTAGCATTTCCTCGTATCCCTCCCCGTATTCTTCAAACTCTTCAAAACCATCCTCTCCGAACTTTTCCATGGTGGCCTCCTTTTTCATAATTTTAATTTAATCGAGATCTCTATAGGATAATGGCAACAAATGAGAAAAAATTTAGAGGCATATTTTATTTCATGGGAACCAAATTGGGATCGGAAACCGAAAGATTTATATATACCACCCGATTACCACTGTTTAGAGGTAAAAAAATGATAGCCCCAAAAGAAGCTTACTCATATCAAAATTACATTGCAAATATCGAAGGAGCGACGCTGAAGGTAGTCTCAACAACAATGCCCACAGCAGCCTGCCGCCCGGATTGGAATGAATCTTTTAATTTGGCGGATTCCACCGCTAAAAGCTTTATGCAACGTGTCAAAGAGGCTGATTATCGGGATGGTTTTGAGGACTTTTCCAACCACAAGCTTGAACTTAAAGAGGATAAAATCGAACTGATTTTAAAAGAGATTGCCCCAAGAGATGACCTTAAATACCGCAATCTAATAAGCCTTTACGATGATCTTTTAAAGATAAGCAACTGGCGTCTGGAAAGACCTTATCCTGATAAATATATCAAAGACCGGATATGGTCGGATCTAAACAAAATGGAGTTTTTGCTTCGTGAGCAGATCAGAAAGGAGCTGAAAGATTTTTCACACGACACGTCTTTTTGCCAAAAAGATCTGCGTGAATCATTGCTGGAGTTTAAAATTCAAAATCAAAAATCCAGAATGCTCGACGCGAGTGACCTGGAATTTGAAATTCAAAAAGATACGATTGAGCCGGATGGCTACAACAACCAAACAGGTGATTTATATCGAAAGCAAACCATGTACTAAAAAGGCGAAAACGAAAAAAAGATGGCTCTCCCCATCATCGATCAACGCATATATGAGATGTCCGAGAAATTTTTATTACAGCAAAATAGCAAAGCTGAAACAAAAGCCGAGCATTTATCTGATCAGAGGCATTGCGGTCCACAACGCGATTGAAAAGTTTTACAAACATAAAATCAACCAATGTGGTGACATGGATTATTCCACCCTGAGAAAGATTGTCACTGAATTGATAAGAGATGAATGGCTGGTCCAGAAAAAAAGTATCCGCAAACTTGATCTTAAAAAAGATGAGCTGTGCCTTTTTATTCAGGAAAGCAAAAACATGATGTTCAATTTCCTGCATGATTTCATCAAAGATAAAGGGTTTGAAAAAAGAGCACCCGTCATCGAGAAGACCTTTTTTTCGAAAAAGCACATGCTTTTGGGCAGGATTGACGCCATTTACAACAACCGGGATCCGCCCCTTTTGGTGGATTTTAAAACCTGTAAGTCCAAGGAGGTCAGTGATGATTACAAACGTCAGCTGGGAATTTATGCGCTGCTCTACGAAGAGCATTTCCATACCAGGGCCAAAGTCGCAATCCATTTTCTTAAGTTTGAAGATGGGTTTAAAAAATTTAGGATCAGCGACAAATATATCGAAAAAATCAAGACGATCGTAGCAGATATTCACGATAGGACCCAATCTGACAATATAGACGAATACCCTTGCACCTGCGGTTGGTGCGATAAGAACTTTGAGACCAAAACGAACTCAAAAAATGAACCTAATCGATGAAAAGTTGAAAATCCTGCAGCCGGTTTTGGGCCCGGTCAAGATCCGGCGATTAAGGCAGATGTATTTTTTTGAAGACGACTACAGGGAAAAAAAAGAGATAGAAAATCACATAGATCTGCTCATCTCAAGGTTTGTAAAAAAAAGTGTGGAAGATGAAATCATGCTTCCCCCGCTTCAAAATGAATTGTGTGCAGGGGAGATAAATATCGGTGATCAGGAATACCTCGGCAAAAAGATCAATCCACTATATCTTAAGCTAAGAGATATCAACCGGCATGTTGGGATTTTCGGGGCTACCGGCAGCGGTAAAACCACATTTGCCAAAAACCTTATCCGGCAAATTCATAAAAAAAGAATTCCGTTTCTAATCTTTGACTGGGAAAAAAGCTACCGCAATCTTATCCGGGAACTACCCGACGTTCAGGTTTTTACCGTCGGCAGTGATATAAATCCTTTGTTTTTAAACTTTCTGACTGTTCCGCCCGGAATCGAATATGACGAATACATCAAGTCAATCATAGCGATTATCTCAGAGGATTATATCGGCGGTATCGGTGCCGATACGATGCTGTTAAATTACATGGAGATGGCATTTGAAGAAACTCAGAATCCTTTTTTTGAAGATCTCAAACAGATTGTACTAAGAGAAATCAACAAGGATATGGGTAAAAAGGGTCGGTTGACGGGCAGGTCCGGGCTGTGGAAGGAAAGCGTATCAAGACAAATAACGTTTATGTCCAAAGGGGCTGCCGGCACCATCGTAAACCCCAGAAAACACTATCCGCTAAATGAGCTTTTCAGCAAACCCATTGTTCTGGAATTCGGTAACATTAAAAGCCCATATGATCGCAAGTTTTTTATTCACGTCATATTAAACTGGCTTTCCATATACAATCAGTATCACGGAATCCAATCAGAAAATCTTAAACAGGTTCTCATATTCGAGGAGTTTCACAATATTGCCATGAAGGGTCGACAGGACGATATGGTCTCATCCTTGTTCAGGGAATCCAGGAAATACGGAATTGGCCTTATTGCAATTGATCAGACCCCTTCGGAAATACCCAACTCGATTTTTGCCAATATGAATGTAAAAACTTCGTTTGCTCTTGGCACTCACACTGATATTGCGGCCATGGCAAAGGCAATGAACCTTGGCATTCATCAAGCAAAATATTTGGGAATGCTAAAGACCGGCCAGGCAATAATTAATCTTAAACAACGGCATCATGACTCATTTTTAATCAGGCCTCCTTTCATCCAACAGGACGAAAATATCGGAGATGAGTTGCTAAAAGCGGCAATGAACAAGTTTGCAGACCAGACAGGGATAATAACAGCCGAACTGGCCCGTTCTCGCAATATTCAGACTTCTCAAGGTTCAGATAATCTTTCCCCTCTAACGCCGCTTGAAAAAGTGTTTCTTACCAGCATCATCGAAAGGCCTTTGGACGGTGTTGATGAAAGAACCAAAAAATTGGGTATTCATCCGTCCCAGATGGTCCAGATGCATGGCTCACTGGTAAAAAAAGGGGTCTTAAAACCGGTCTATATTAACCGTAAAAAACTTTTCCAACTGACTGATCCGGGCAAAAAGACAGCAGAAAAGGCCAATATACCGATGTCTCCCAAAAAAACAAAGGGCGGCCTTGAGCATGATTTTTGGATACATCAAACTGTTAAGTTTTTAAAAAAGATGAAACTGGATCCTGAGTGCGAGGTCAATGGAATCGACATTGTCGATGAAAGCGCAGGCATCGCCATTGAAGTGGAAACCGGAAAATCCGATATTCGGACAAATCTTTTAAAACTTTCAAATTCCGAAATTCCAAACTGTTACATGCTCGCCACAAACAAGCCGGCAGAAATAAAGCTTAAAACATTGGCCCAAAAACTTCCAACCATCCGGATATTTTTTGTGAAAGACTTTTTCAAGCTTAGCTGCAAACAACTGACATCATTCCCCGCATCTCAAAACTCATCCCCAATCACAACTTAATATTCACACCCGAAAAAGTGCGTACGGCCTGCTGATGACTTTAGCAGAGAAAGGAGCAGCCGCTCACTTATCATCGCAAACACGCGAAAAAAGGCAGACGACGATTGCAGTGAAAGGAGCTGTCACAATTCCAGGACAATGGACCTGTCTCGTCGGAGACAGGCCATTTTTTCAATCCGGTTAGACACAAGGCTAAAATTCTCGTCTTTATAAAACATGATTGAATTTTATGAAAGGAGGTGAATCCATGGCGATTAATTTTTTTGAGAGTGAGCTGGAAAGGGTACAAATTCGTTTTAACCAGGCGTTTGGCAACATGACCGTTTGTGACATCAGGCTACGATACGCAGCCATCCTGTCAATTTGCGCGCTGGGTGTGATCGGTCAAAGAATCAACAGTACAAGGAATAAAGATAAGGCAAGGCCTGACATAAGAAAATTTATGAGAGCTGCGGGAATCATCAATAAATTTTTTGACATGATTGAGGTGCAGCAAAAAGAAAGGAGTGATTATGAAGTTAATGGAAGCGCTAAAGGAAATTATTCAAATGGCAGAGGCACTGCGGAGCGAAGATGTAGAAATCTGTCCGGGCTGCGGTAACGTCTACAAGATTAGATGGTTTAAGCAAGGCGATCATTTTAACGATTTCGGGATGAGGTATTGTCCAATCTGCGGGGTGCTGACCGATGCACACGCCCATATGTGTGTTGGATAAAATTCCGTTATGTAATTAAAAAAGACAGTACCAGTATTCTATCGGCAACCATGGATAGCTGTTTCCGGACGAGACCGGAACGGCTTTTTTGTTTTTTAACCTACCATATATAAGGAGAATGTAATGAATTTAAACGACTATTTGAAAGCGGGTTATCCCGGTCTTTACATTGAAACCATTGAGCCCATACGGGCGACTGAAACAATTGAGGCAACCGGCTGGCAATCTTATCGATGGGACTGTATGCGCGGTATTGTTGAGCGCCAATCCGGACGGATCGTCGAGGATGTGCTTGATCCGTTGGCTGCGGTCAAATGGCTTGGCACACAAAATGATACACTCTTGTTTGTGCAAAACTTTCATCACTTTATCACCTCTGTTGAGATCATACAGGAAATCCAAAACCAAATCGCCATCTGGAAAGCTTCGGGATGCTGCCTGGCCATGGTGGGCCCAAGTGTGGCGCTCCCTGAAGAGGTAGCCAGCTTTTTTACCGCGCTGCATTTCAGGCTGCCATCCCGCGAAGAGCTTTGTCGTATCCAGCGGGAGCTTGGTGAAAGTGTGGGCGTTGATGTGGCAAATGATGCGGTTGAGGCGGCCCTTGGACTCACCGAATTTGAGAGCGAGACCGCCTTTGCCTTGAGTCTGGTACAAAAAAAACGTTTTTGCAAGGAGGTGATCACCGAACAAAAAATGCAGATGATCCGGCGCTCCGGGCTGATGGAATTCTGGCCCCCTGTGCCGGTTGACCAGGTGGGCGGCCTGGATCATTTAAAGCTGTATCTCGGCAATCGTAAAAAGGCATTTATGCCGGGCAATGAACATTTGCCCAAGCCAAAGGCATTGCTTTTGGTGGGTATTCCGGGAACCGGCAAGTCATTATCTTGCAAAGCGGCGGCGTCCATTTTGAATTGGCCCCTGATCCGACTGGATATATCCGCTCTAAAAGGTTCGTTGGTGGGTGAAAGCGAACGCAGGATCAGACAGGCGACTGCAACCATCGATGCCTTTGGCAAAGCGGTCGTATGGTTGGACGAGATTGAAAAAGGGTTTGCCGGAGTGAAATCATCGGGCAAAACAGACGGCGGGACCACATCGGCAATGTTCGGGCACTTTTTAACCTGGCTGCAGGAAACCACAAGTCCGGTTTTGGTAATGGCGACCGCCAACAACATTCAGGAGTTGCCGCCGGAATTTTTAAGAGCCGGCCGTTTTGACGCCTTATTTTTTGTTGACGTGCCCACCTTACGAGAACGGGAACAGATAATTCAAATCATGAATGATCGCATTGACGCCAATATCCCTGGATCGTACGCCAAGCGGTTAAACGGCTGGACAGGTGCTGAGATTGAGCAGCTTGCCAAAGATAGCCTATTCGACGGACTGCAGGAGGCAATGAACAATATCGTGCCTTTGTCACGCACCATAAAAGAGGAAATAAACGCTTTGCAGCAATGGTCGGCTTCGAGGGCCAGGCGCGCAAACGCAATTGAAGAAACATCGTCCAATAAACCGGTAAGGAGGATAAAATAGTCATGTCACATATCAGCAAAATCGAACTGGAAGTCACGGATCTTGAGATTTTAAACCAGGCCTGCGTAAGACTGGGGCTGACCCTGATCAAAGGCCGGAAAAGCTTCAGATGGTACGGCAAGAGTGCATCCTGCAGCCATGCTATACGGGTGCCGGGTGCAGACTACGAGATCGGTATCCTGGAAAAAGACGGCCGCTACGAGCTTAATTGCGATTATTATGATCGTAATATCGAAAAGGCCATTGGCAGCCAGGGAGGTCTATTGAAACAGCTCTATGCTGTTGAGAAAACCAAGCTGGCGGCAAGGAAAAAGGGATATTCTATCCTGGAACGTCAAACAGAAGAGGGCGTCCGCCTACATGTGCGGATATCGTAAAGGAAAGGAGGTGCGACATGAAAGAAATTATTGTTGAAGTAACCTTTGATGGCGAGGTCCGCATCGAGACCAAAGGCTTTACTGGAAAAAGTTGTCTCAGCGAAGCCCAATTTATCAAGGATGTGCTGGGAAAAGAAACCGCCCGCCAACTGACTCCCACTTACTGGCAGAATGACTCGGCCAGTGTCAAAAAGTACCTGCCCATCTGCGGTTAATTCCGCATCTGTTATCAAACCCTAAAACATCAAAAAAACAACCAAGCTAAACGAGTGGCCACTTCCAATATAGAGGTGAGCAACAACAGGAGGACTACGTCATGGAAAATTTGTTTGAAAAAGGGTGCCTGGTGCAGCTTTCAACAAGTGTGTGGGGTGCAACCCGCAAGATAAAAACTAGTCACCTTTCACGGCTTTTTACGTCACATGAATGGCTCAGCGCCAACAAGAAACTCGTCAATCCAGATGCTTTAAGGCCGATCAAAAAGGTCGTCAGCAAGGCCCGAACCTACCTTGCCGGAGTCAGTCTGCCGTTTCCACTTACCGGCATGGTCTTTATGCCAAAGGAAATGATTTCAAAAGTGGATCAAAAACTGACCAGCTTCAAAAGTGAGTTCAACGGTTCGGTTGAAGAATTTATGGGCAACTATGACCGGCTGCGAGAAACGGCAATGGTTTGCCTGGGAGATTTGTTCAACGAAATGGACTATCCGGTGAGTGTCCTGAGCAAATTTTCGTTTGTCTGGCGTTTTGTGATCCTCGATGTCCCCAACGGCAATACGGCTATCCTGGCTCCGGAAGTCTATGAGCGAGAAAAGGAAAAGTTTGTTCAAACCATGGAACAAGCTCGTGAGATGGCCGTTGAGTCACTGCGAGAGGAGTTTGCGGGCCTGGTTGAAAGGATCACCGAGCGATTTACGGACGGCCCGGACGGTAAACCCAAGGTATTTAAAAACAGCACGGTCACCAACTTTTATGAATACTTCGAAACATTCAAGGAACGGAACATATTTAAAGATGAGCAATTAGCCGAACTGGTGAGCAGAGCTCAGGCGTTGCTTGGCAGTCACTCTGCGGCAGAGATTCGCTCCAATGACGGACTCAAGGATCGCATCCGGAGCGACATGGAAGCGGTGGAAACGGCGATGGCAGAAATTCTGGCCCGTCCGAGGCGGAAGATCATCCTGAATTAGTACAAATCGGATAAAAACGATCCAGCTCCCCTATTGTAGAACGGGGACGCTGATTGGAACTGTTAACCTGATCGATGGCCGACTCATTAATTTTGAGTCGGTCTTTTATTTTTGGAGGTGACATATGGTGAAACTTTATCGATTTAATAAAAACGTAAACAGATGGGTTTTGGCTGATTACGGTGTGGCGAGCAAGGTGAAAGACTACGTTTTGCAAGGCTATATCGTTATCTGTTGGTAATCAAAGTCTATTTATGAAGCAATGAGCCTCCCCTTTGCGGGGGGCTCATTTGTATTAAGGAGGTGATAATAACGTGGAACGAACCCACGAGACAAAGATTGGCCAAGATGCCGAAACTGTATGGTGCCGAGAATGCCTTGATTAAGGATAAACTGATTCACTGACTGGTATGCCTCCGGGAAGAAATCACCGGGGGATTTTTCTATTAAATTTACGCCCATTGAAAGGAGCATCGATTATGCAAGTATACTGGAATTATATCTCAATTGAACATCAACGAAAATTAGAAAGCCTTGCGGATAAAAAGGGCATTAGTGCCGATAAGGCCAAGCATAACATTATCGGTTATTTGCAAGGCGACAACATGGACTCTGGACAGCCCGGTTATCTAAAAGATTTGAGCACAGTTGGACAGATAGAGGAGCTGATTGATCTGATAACCCGCTGAAGGCAGTAGCTGTTACGCGAGGCAAAGAAGCCAAAAGCTGTCAATTTAATTTTATTGTAAAAGCCCTTCCGGAACCCGGAAGGGCTTTTATCGCTAAAAGGAGGTCTTCACATGACTGAAAGAGCGAGGTTTTGGGAGGATTTACGATCCGGACGGTTTGTTTCAATGGTCGAAGAATCTTCAAAAGGCCGATCGGTCGCAAATTCAAAGGAAGTTTACAACATCATGAAACCGTTATTCGCCAAAGAAGATGATGTCGAAAAGGTCTATTTCATCTTCCTCGATGCACAAAACAAGATCCTTTCGATAGAAAATCTGTTTACAGGCACCATATCGGCGTCCACCATTTACCCGCGCGAACTTATCAAACGGCTGCTCGCCCTAAAATCCTGTGCCTTTATTATGGTGCACAACCACCCCTCGGGGAACACAATGCCCTCGGAAGAAGACATCTCAATTACGATGAAACTGGCCGTCGCGTCTTCCGGCATCGACGTATTGTTGCATGACCACATCATCATCGGTGACGGTCTGTACAGTATGGCGGACATGGGTTTAATGGAAAAGATCAAAAACAAGTGCAACAATCTTCTGGCAACCGTCAACCAGTTATAGGGAGGACCGCAATGCATGAAAGCAGCAGTGGATTAAAAAGACGAATCGACACCGCAGCCGACAACGGAGGCGATTTAATTGATCTGGTTCGGAATCTTCAATGGTGGGCGGATTGCTTTAACACCGCCTTATTCAAAGAACAGCCGGCACCGGTCGCCGGAATCTTCTTTTACAAGATGAAGGTTACGACCTTTGCGCAGGTTTTGGTTGAAAGAGACGGGATTGAACTCAAAGAGAAAATCATCATCAACAGCGTCCATTTGAATCGGCCCATGTGGCACATCCTCACCACGCTTTTACACGAGATGGTCCATATCTGGCAGGCTTGCTACGGCAAGCCTTCCGGCAGCTGGTTCCACAACCGGGAGTTTCAAAACAAGATGCTTGAATTCGGCATAGTCTGCAATTGCAAGGGCCGGCATCTCGGTTTGAGCGATCCGTTTGTGTTTCTGCTCAGAAAACACGGACTTTGTCTTGAGCTGAAAAAAGGCGCAGGCGAAGTGTTTGAAATTCCATGGTCGCCGAAGCCGACCGGCAAATCAAAGCTGAAAAAATGGTCATGCCACTGCACCAATGTGCGCGTGGCGGTCAAGGAGTTTGAGGCGAAATGCCTAAGATGCGGTAATCGATTTGAGCTCGTTTGAAAACTCATGCCGGGAAGGGCCATCCTTGGTCCTTCCCTAAAAAACCAAAAGATATAAATACCTGCTCATTTTAGGGATTCTATAGCACAGGTGTATATCAAGATGGCTTATATAGGCGCGACAAGAAATATTAATGGAAAGGTGGTTGATAAATATAAACTTGGCAGCGGCAATCTCGGCGTGATCGTGGTAGACGAATATGGAAAGCGTTATTCAGTTGAATTTCAATCTTATTCTGCCAAACCGTCACTGTCGAATCTGTATGGACTGATCAACGATCCTTTTCGCGAAAACGCCGAAAGTATCGACCGGCTGGTTGAAAAAGGATCTTATATCGGTGTCGATGTTGGTTGTTCGGATCATCCCTTGCGGTATGCCTATCGATTAAATTATGTCTCAGCAGCACCTGTGCATTACAGGCTGAGACCCGAACCATCCATGAAGGCACCATATAGTGCCATGGGTAGCGGCAAAAGCCGATATTATGCCGGAAGGCTATGACAAGCGGGGAATACCCGATTATAAATAAGATTAAAAAAATGGTCGGGGAAAAAAGATGACAATGGAAACAAGAAATGAAAGAACGTTTTTGCTTGGCGAGAATTTGAGTCAGACCGATATCTGGCGCAATAAAGCCGAGGGTGAGAAAATCACTTTTGATCTTTCTCTTTTTTCAAATCGAAAATAGCCTTTTTGTCGAGTTTGAGCAGATATTTTTCGATGTTCATTTGTTTTTCATAGATTTGTTTAATCTCAAGTAAACTATTGCGGGCATTTTCTAAATTTGAAAGGGCTTCCTCCGGGCGGCGATTTATTAGCTTTTTCATGGCCGTATCAAGGAGAATATTAAATGATTGGCACAAGGTACTTACCCGCTTTTCATACTTTCGCATGAAATCAAGGGCTTTGAGCATTTGTTTTTGGTATTCGATTTCTTCTTTTATAGTTTGCAACTTATTCTTATCTTTTGTTTGTGACAATCGCCTTTCCAGTTTAGCGATATCCTTGCTACGACCTGCCTGGTAAAACTCAAGATGTTTTTCGATAAGTCTTATATTTTTATTAATAATGTTCTCCTTGCTTGATATTTGTTTTAAGGCTTTTCTTAAATCTTCAATCTCCTGCTCGTCAATGGAGGTTTCCTTGTTTTTTATAATCGTTATCATCTGCTTTAAGTAACGATCGATATCTTCTATTGAGGCAATTTCCCTCTTGGTCAACTTCATGGTTTTGCTCCTGAGCAGCTTCTTTTCTCTTTTGTCCTCCTGGATTTCTTTGTCAATTTCTGTATCATCCGGTGTTTCTAAATCAACTCTGCTAAGGCTTTTAGCCGTATCAACAGGGGACTGTTTTGAATGACGGAAGAAGGCCGAGATCACCTTGAAGACCGAAACGGCAAAAAGTATCAGGAGAATCCCGTTTACCGGTGGAAAGATTTCTTGAATCGAGTGCAGTATATTAGGACTTACGGCCCACAATGAAATATAAAAAAGGGCGAAGCCTAAAGGTAATGCCGTTGAAGTCCTCATGCCGTATCCTCTCATCAACCCGAAGATGATGAAAAATATTATAATGAATATTAGAAACGTTCCGAATAATCCTAAACCCTGCAGACTAAAATATAACCAGCCGCGATAGATAGAGTAGTATGTGCCGACTGCAAGTATCAGGGCGACAGCGGTGACAAGTGTTCTGAGATGCCGGCTTTGTTCAAATTTTCTTCTCAATGCAATACCGACAGCAGCCCAGAAAAAGAATAATAACAATGAAAAAATTATCCAGGGCTCAAATTTTGATATGAATGGACCTGGTTGGATGCGGGTAAATGGTGAAAGCATATCCCATGACGGCGGCATTGAATAATGGAATTTTAGTTGGAGTATATAAAATTTTCTAAAAATAAAGGTGAGATTGAAGGTGGTGATTGTGAAATAAGTGAGACTGTGATTTTAAAACGGGGCCTGGGGGCAATGATTGCTTTTCATAAAAGGCGCTGATAACCGATCATGGATTTTTTTTGAAAGGTACAAGGTTTAAAACGAAATTTTGGTGCTTACAGCTCTTCCCAATTCATCATGACCCTTTAGCACGGCAAGGTATTTTATTTTTGCACCGAGCAGATAATCTTCAATCCGTTTAGCAGCGCCTTTTATTTGAAGGCCGACCTCGGAAGAGCCTCTGCAAATGCTGACCGGGGTAATGGCCTTCTTAAAACGCCTTACCGAGCTCTTTGGCACTTTCCAGATGCAAAATGATAAAAAGGGCTCAAATCTGTTCTTCTTTTTTACAGTCACATCCGCAGAGGTAAGCGTGACCCCAACACCATTTACCTCTGTAACTTTCAGAATGATCAGGCCGTCGTCATTCGAAATCAATGAGACCACAACCTTTGCGCCTTTTGAAAGTCTGCGCATTTCCCGGACCAATTTATTGGGATACCTCACCAGCACAAAATAAACATAATTTCCGGCCTGATCACGGGCCCACGAACTTTGCACCATATTTTGCTCAACGCCCATGACAACGCCATGGGCTACACTCGAAAGCCGGTAGTCAATAATTCTTTTCGGTTTGTAGGGTGATCCGGAAACAAGGCCGGTATAACTGTAATGATAGTTTATTCCTATAGCACCCAGCACCTGACGGACAACATCCGCGACAGCGAGGTTGCGGGCCTTATCAATCGTTAACATTGGTGGTGACACCCCGGCAAAATGGTCATACGGTACGGAGGTCACAAAATTTGGAATGTTCAACGTTTTTGACGGCTGAGCATATGTGGAATTTCCTAATAGGCATAATATTATTAAGCCAGCTGGGATACCAAAGATGAGCTTAAGCCTCATTACCAATCTCCTTTTTGAGATCTTCCAGAAGTTTTTCAGCCTTGTTTTTCGCCTCAATATTACCTTGTTTGGAAAAATTATCGCTAAGGTTTTGAAGCATATCGGCTTTTGCTTTTAAATAATCCACCATGCTGATTTCAAGGCTGACAAAAACATTGTAGGTAGATTTCAAGTGTTGAGAGTAGAACGCTTCCTCGTAATAAATCTCTTTTTGTTTGACCCCTTGCAAGTGAAGGTTGTCGATGAAAATGGCTATTCCGTCTTCAACATATCTGTCGATTCCGCCGACAGCCGTATTTGGACCTTGCACATAATCTGTAAACTCAACCCTTATAAAGTTGGAGATAGATTGAGCAGCCAGCTTTAACGCTTCGGCATTAGCACATCTGACAGACACTGAATAATCAGAACCATTGAGAAACCCACCGGAAAAGTAAATGTTGCCGTCTTTTTCAAATGAGGATTTTTTTGTCCATTCAGGTCTGTCATCTGTTTTGGAACTATTGAGTATGGTCGGTTTTTGAAGAACAGATGCCTCCCTTGCTACTTCATGTAAACTTTGGGATTTTGAAGAACAACCAGTGAAAAGCCACAATAAGGTTAATAAAAAAATCGTTCGCACAAGAATTTGGTTTAAACTTAAACTAAGTCTCTGATTTTTCATTGAAATACCTCCTTTCTTATTATTCATATATTAAGGGCAAACGACTTTTTTTGTCAAGAAAAATATAATAAATTAACAATAAATTCAATAAGTTAAATTGTGTTTAAACTTAATTCTTTATCTATTACACTGAAAAATATCTTGGGAAAAAATATTCACCCAAAATATTGAGAAAAACTGCAAGGATGATAAGGACAAATGCGGGTTATAGTCATGACTGGATAAATAAGCTAATGGGACACGCACCTGGATCAAAGGTTCAATGACACTCTTTAAATTATAAGGGTATAAAAAACGAAACTGATGCAAACGAACGAATGAAGTCCCAACAGTATCCATCCTTGAAAAGAGATTATGAAAAATTGAGATTAGAACTGCAAGCTTAGAAAGAACAGATGAATGAGATCATGGATCTCATTCTAAAGAAAGGCATTAAAAATTTAATGGACCAAGGGATTGTCTTACGCCTTCTTATGCTGATTTTCAACAAACACCATCCCTAAAACCAAAGAGTTGGAGCTGAAATCAGAGCTATCACATCTTTGACTGATTCTGCTCATTTTACTATTAAATTCAGCGTATTAACGCTAATTCTGCCTCCTATAAATATAATAAAAAGCAGTACAAATAAGATAGATGAATAGGGTTTTGGGGATTATACCGGTGATTGGATATGAAGGGAATTGGTTGAACAATGGCGAAAATAATTGGAGGTAAGGAAAATGGAAAAGATTAACGAATGGGAATATATAGAGCAGGAAGTCTGGAAACCTACGGTAGAAAATAGCAGCATCCAAGGTACATTGATCGGCAAGGCATCAAAGGATGAGAATTTCAGATCACGATATTATATCGTAAATGAATCCGGAAAATATATAGTTTGGGGAAGCGCGATGCTCGACAACAAGATGCAGTTTGTTGAAGAAGGCCAGGTTGTCAGAATCAGCTATGAAGGGAAATCCAAAAGCAGGCAGGGCCAGGACATCAAAAATTTCACAGTCGCTTTCCAGAAGGCCGCTCCACCTCGCCAGTGCCAGGAAACTACGAACCACCCGGACCGTCCTGCATCATAAATGAAACTCATGGGCAACTTCACGCCTAAAAGTTTAAAGGGGATCTGATCATCGCAAATCCCCAATTTAAATTTTTCCCCTTCCAGGGTCGCCTGTCGCCTAAAATCACGAACAGATAACCTCGCCTTCGGTGATGAGGTGAGGTTATAATGGGAAAAAGATATCTCTATTCGATTGAAATAAAGCCATCAAATGGAAAGACTGCTGAAAATTATTCAGTCTTTTTCAGTAAGAACTATGGGGACATGGCCGGCGGAACGCGCTGCTGTGAAAACATCGAGTGCCTGAAGGAATTGTTGAAAAATATCGTGAGATGGTGGGGGGAATACGATTTCTTCCTGAATCGCGTGCCGGATAAGGTCGCAAGACCCAATCTCCATTTCGAAAGCTTCACGCTCAATATTTCCATATCCGATGCTCTCGGTATCCAGACATTGAACAATTGGATATAATGATCGGCCTCTTTTTTAAATTTCTTTCAATTAAAGTTCAATCGTTTGCCCATCTTTGATTTCAAGCACATTTATGTCACCGAACAATTCTTTATATAGTTCCGGATGAAAAGTGTGATTCGGGATGATATGCTTCGGTTTAATAGCTTCCACAAAATCTTGCAGCTCTTCACTGTATGCGTGACCGCTGCTGTGTACTTTCAGTATCGGGATGCCATGTTTATCCCAAAATGGCTTGACTTCAGGCAGGTAACCTCCCATATTGAATATATGAGCTTGCCGTCACTGAATTCTTTTTTTTTCATGATAGCGTTTCTTGCCAGATAATTATCTTTGACCACCAGCCTATTTCGCAGCTTTTTAATTTCCGAAAATGAATAGTCAGTTTCATTCCAAATTCTTAACATCAATCCTGTTGCTCAATTGAATTACTCTTATGGAAGGGTCTTTACGTCTCAACTCTTCAATCTTTCTCTCTGCCATACCTGAATATCCCATAACCACTACCACGCCTAAAACGCCATGCACTATATCCACGGGCGCTCGCCTTGTTATCAAACCCAATCTTTCTTTCTGTTCCAGATTTTTCTGGTAACATGTCCTGTAATCGTCAAAATTGTTTTCAATTCTTTGCGTATATTCTTTGAGTTGAGTATTCACTCCTCTCTTTATCAACCGACCTTGATAGGTCACATCACCTTCCAATTCAGGATTATTGCCCAGCTTGACCTCAAAGACACAGAATTGATAGCAGCCGCCCTTATTCTTTTTCAGGGTCAACAGGTCCATCTTTGTTCCAGAAGCCTTATCACTCACTTGTCTGTCAATGATAATCAGGTCATCTCTATTGACATTGTCGGTCATAAGCATCTGCTCATATATCACTTCCTCTTGGAAGGAGATCTTTTTTACCATGCTTGACATCAATTTGAGATTCTGCGAACTGAATAAGGAATGAAGCTGTTTTCGTGGGATAGAAAATATCTGATACCTGTTCTTTAGAACTGATTTGAATCTTTCTATCACCCTGCCAGGTACAAATTTTTCATGAATACGCACTTCATATTTTCCGTTATCTTTTTTGTAAGATATTTTCCCGATGCTGTTTCCTTTGTAATAAAGGTTGAAATAACCATCTCTAATTTGCAAATCATACTCAAATCCAGAATTCTTGATTTTTTCAACAAGAAAGCCGAAATCTTCCACGATATCCTCGAATGATTTCTCATCGGCAATGAAACGCTTAATTACCGCCATTATTTTCCATCTCATCAATATTAAGCTGTTGAACTTTATAAATTTTCCTCAAAGCTATCAGATTTCTTCTAATTTTGCAAAATTAAGCCAAAGCCTCATCTATCCGGCCAGGAAACCACGAACCACCCGGACCATTTCGCACCATAGATGTAACTCATGGGCAACTTCACGGCTAAAGATATAAAAGGGGATATTCTCGTCGCACATTCCCAATTTAAATCTTCCCCCCTTACAGGGTCGCCTATTGCCGATCCCTACCACGTGGACAACCTCACCCCCAGAGCTGAGGTGAAGTTAACATGCAACTATATGAACTCGAAGAAGTGTACGCTACAGAATGCGTATTGAATGACAGCAAGCAGGTATACCATGAGATGCGGGACATCAAGTCATGGACCAAAGAGGCCTTCGTAGTCTTTTTCCTTGACGCACGCAACAAGGTAATCTCAAGGGAGATAGTGAACATCGGAACGCTGGACCAGGCGATAGTCCATCCCCGAGAGGTGTTCAGGACGGCAATCATGAGGAACGCTGCATCGCTGGTCATCGCGCACAACCACCCTTCCGGCTCCACATCGCCGAGCGAGGAGGACACGCAAATTACACATAAGATGAGAGAGGCGGGCAAAATCATCGGGATAGATGTGCTCGACCACGTCATCGTGGCAAGGGACGGGTATTACAGCCTTCTTGAAAATGATTGGATGTAATTTTTTTTATTTTTCTTACAGATGCCACTTCAAAATAGTAAACCTTTTAAACGATGGCTGCTTCCAATGTGACATACCAAGCGTATTAAGCATATTTTACAAACCTAAAAGCATATTGGGACTATTTGTAGCTGGCGGTATCTTGTTCCTGCTGATTAGCGGAGCCACAATAACAATCAATGCGGAAATGCATGATTTCTTTTTCAAATGGGTCTTGATAATGTTCTTGATTGGAATTGCTGGATGGATGCTTTTTATTATCCCGACGATAGTAGGACTCTTCAGCAAGTGAATGTATCACTCAAAACTCTCGAACCGGGTCCTGAACATCTCTCCTTCAGATTTGCGCATTTCAGTAATCTGTCTCTGAAGCGATACGTATTTCGCTTTAGCAAGATGCCCTATCTGTGCATTGTCATGTTCGAACAGCTCCTTTAGAAGTTCGGACTGCCTCTCCACGATCTCAGCGCGTGATCCGCTCCAAGAGTTTGGAATCATATTACGTGCAATCCCATCGAATACCGGCTCCAATTCCGGTGCCCCATCAAAAATGCGGGATAAGAGAGGTTTCCACGTCAGTTTTCCATCATCTTCCTTGAACAGCTTCATTGCGGAAGCTATCAACGGATACCGGTTCGCCGGATCATTCTCGCACCAGGATATTATATCGTCATCAGAAATCTGGTCTAAGGGATTCTCCCGGTGCTCGAAATCTTCATTGAACGTCCGTGCCTGTTGATGTTTCTTATCATCACCGATGAATACGTCCAGGAAAACAAGCGGCTGCACTTTTGAGATATTGGTCAGCAATGTCGGATAATCCTTGGCATAGACATTATGCTCCTTGATAGCCTGAAGCAGATGCTGGCACAGTTCAACAGCGGCAGGACCGCCGTCATCGCCTCGTAGGCCCACCAACGCTATCTGGGATAGCTGGTGGTCCTGGCTATCATGCCTTCTGCGGTCTTTCGTGAATTGATATCGGCAAAGCACATCACGGGCGAATGCTACGAGACGTTCAGAGTGCGCCGCTGGATCTTTATTCTCGTGGAATCTCATCATCAGTATCTCGGTAGCGATACTATCATCTATGGCAAAGATCTTTTCCAGAAGGACGACGAGGTCATCATCGCTTATCGGTTCATGGGCGCGTCCCCAGGCAAGGCCTCGGAAAAATTCAATCTTGGCCTTTCCAGCATCCAGTGCTCTGTTCAATCTTTCGATACCTTTCTGGTCGATGGTTGATGTCATCTGGAATATAGGGAAATATTCACAAAGCAATTCATCTTCAACCAACTCATCAAGTATCGAATCGTAGAGGTCATGCTCAACTGTCGTGCACTCGGACAGCAATCCTTCCATGACGCAGGTCTGCCTGTTTTCCGGTTGTGCGCTTTCGAATGACGCACGCATCGCCTGCCAAAGCTCTTTCCTCTCTGCGCTGCCTTCCGCAAGACCGGCTCCAAAATTCCTGATCCTTGAATTAGATTTAAGGACTAGATCCGGCAGCAGGCGTCCTATAGTATCACTTTCTTGGGCAACCTGTGTTCCAAGCATATGGGCTGATTCACCGGCTCTCTGCCATCCGTCGGATTTATCTCCATCATCCTTAACCTCATCTGATAGGCCGAATGATATATGCTTGTCTGAAAGTACAAATGCAATAGCAATGTCATAAAGATTATCTGGCCGCAGATTTTCTTCTAATTTGTGAATCCTTGTCGATACCTCTTCTGAAAAATTTTTGCTGTCATAATGGATTATTTTCTTGACCGCTATCCATCCTTTATCCCACGGCTGATGCTTGTTGATCTGTATCGCGGCATTTTCCAAAACATCAAACATACCGGTTCTGTTCCAAAGACCGCGTAGCTTATCAGCCAGCAGCTTTCTCGCTTTCTCTGCTATGGGCGTTCCGGAAATGGCGAGACGTGTGCATATATCTATGAATGTCCCATACCATTGCTCGATATCTTTCCGGGTCTTTGGTCGATATCCGTAATCCCTTGATCTCGCTCCGAAACCGAATTCATAAGATGCTGTGAAATGTGATGCTTCAAGGGTGGCTTGCAGAAGCGTGATTCCCAGTTCTTGCTTTCGCTCATTATCGGAATCCACCAACCCCTCTATTATTCTGGCTTTTGCTTCGACCGGCGCATGGGTTCCGGAAAGGTGCAGATAGAAAAGGGATTTAAGGACATCGCGGGCGGAGCTGTCTCGTTCATCTGCATCCTCTGAAAGGGCAAAGCGGCATATTATCTCCACACTCCTGTCGAATAGCGCAGGACCATATGCCAACTGCCTCAGCAGCTTAGCGAATGTATGATGGTGTTTATTCTCTCTGGATGTAAACTTAGATCCGTCAGCTCCGTTGGCTGCCCGCTCAATCATTTCCAGTGTCTTTTCCGGTGAGACGGGCGCGACATTCCTGAATGCATCCATGCCAAGGTCATTGAAGTTGCAGTTCGCCTCACCGAGCCAGCCATCAGGCGATAACAATCCTTCAACTATCTCGACCGCTTGATTGCTGTCATGAAGATAGCCGAGCCGACGCGAGAATGACTTTATGAGGCGTTCCGATGCGCTTAGGAACGCTCCTACAAGCTTATCCTTCGGGATGGATTCAAGGGCCCGTTTCGCAAGCCGGTCAGCGATAGCCTGAGGGAGCACAGCACGCCAGACATCACGTGATTGAATCAGATCCCTTTCTTTTATTGTTGCAACATCCCGGTACAGTTCGTCGCCTGGCTTTACGATCAAAGATGCCAAGAAATTGAGCTCTGATTCGCCTGATTCGGTATCCGTCCCTTCGAATGAATATACAAGCGAACACACTTCAGCTGATGCCAGCAGATCCTTATCCGTACCATGCCGTTGCTCAAAAAGCCTCTTGAACAGGTCCTCATCGCGAAGACCCGCCAAACTTTCATCCCGATCCACAGTATTCGCGAGGGCGATGGCTATCCGGGCATTGCCTCCTGAGAATTCTGCGATCGTCCTGGCATCCACCTGACTGATATGCCCGAATCGGTTCCTTACCAGCTTCTGGATAAGATCAGCGCTTGCCGGTTCAAGCCTGAATACGCTTGTCTCCTCAGGCAGATCCTCCCGGACGTCGTACTCGATCGTGAGCAGGCTGACCGTGCTGTCTTCCACAGAACAAACCTGTGTAAGCTGACGATGCAGCTCAGGCATGCAATTATCGACAATCAGTACCGCCCTTGTCCTCCCTGCTATAAGCTGCTCTGCAAACGCCCTCGGGTCAGGATCGGGGCCGAATGCCACATCTGTATAGAATGCACGATCGGGATTGAGCGCCTGCGTGCCGACACGATCATCGAACATGGCCTGGGCAAGTCTTGTCTTGCCCACTCCCGATAATCCTGTCAATCGAACAGAAGCTTTAGGAGCTGAAAGAACTGATCTTAGATGCAGGATGCCGTCATGAACAGACAACCCATTATCAGTACGTCGCTGCCCATCATGCAGTCTCAATCCTTCATCAAGAATATATTCCTCTTCGACACCTGCTTTTGGATTCGCCCAATTAGCATACGGGTACCAGCCTTTCGCTCGTCGTCCGACCCTGTCGAGTACCCATTGCAACAATGACGGGTGCGATCTCACCCAGGTCGCGATGCGTCCACGGTCAAGAAAATCCAGATGAAGGTTCTCGTGATCATCTTCAGTGGATACCGCTTCCCTCATCGCATCGATACGTTCTTGAAGCGCCGTGCCTGTCGCATTCGCGCCTGAGCTGGCAACTATATACGCCCCTTTATCCATGATGAGGTTCTTGATTATTGGGCGTAGGGTTCCTTTCGGTCTCATCTCAGCCAATATGCTGGACCTTGGCATGTCGGGCTTCTTGACCTGAAAGCCTGTAAAGCCTCTTGGCACAAAGCTGTTTTGAGGAGGTTGGACATCATCCCTGACGACAACATCAAGCCCGCCGTCGGGCGCATCCTGATGCCCGCCCCAGGTTATCCCTTTAGTCGGGAGTCCTGCCAAGCGGTAATCCTCTTCACACAGCCTTCCTATAAGCGTGCGGAGGTCTGCATCGTCAAGTTTTGCGATGTCATCGCCAGTTATTTCAAGTGGATTTGTCATTTGAGAAATGCGTATGTTTCACAATATTTAAATTTAATTGTGTTGTGAATTAATACAGAATTATAACAAAATTGTAAAGGACGGAAATCACACATTTTAATTGGTGGCTTTCAACTTTTAATACACCCGATACCCATCCGATCTGGACTCTATCCGGCCTTTTTTAACCAGCAAGTCAAGGTAATCCTTTGCCTTGTTTTTCCCGATTCTGCATTCCTTCACAAGCTTTGAGAAATCCACTTCCATGAAAATGCCCTTGTTGAAATCATACTGGGCAGCCAAATGATTCAGGATCTTCATGTGAGGGTGCCGTATGCGGAAATGAGATGATTATAGAGCTGGATTATATATCATGCATTTCGCCTGGATCACCGGCAAGATAAGCTTCAAATGCCAGCCTGATAGATTATCAGGACAATTTTTTTTTAGCTTCAGGATTGTATCTTCATCCCCAATATTAGCCAGTATCTCCCAGGCTCTCTTGTTGACAGAATAATCATCAAGCCCGTGCAATGTAATTATGAGGTCATCAGGTATTTCCTCGCCCATCGAAAGCAAGGCCTCTGTCGCCGCTAATATGACCGATGCCCTCTCTTTTCTGTTGAGAAATGGTCTAATATATTCAATAGTCCTGCTATCCTTTAATGCACCTAATGATTCAAGAAGCCGGACTACGTTAAATTCATCTATTGCGAAATTTTTTGATTGTGATTCCGCTGAATGCAAATATTCAACCACTGCATCCGCTGCACTAGGATCTTTGGTCTTGCCCAATGCTAATATCAGCTCTCTGTATCTTACATTTCGTATGTTTAAAATATTTTAATTTTCATTCAAGCAATATTTGTAAAAATATCAGTTAGGTACCTTCAAACAACCACCATTGGTCATGTAAATTTTTGTATGCCGAACTCGGTACTTCA
>Ga0209791_1000182_pt1 | contig 32505 bp, 27 predicted proteins | sample WorMetTyACAVOLI1_FD_187422 | JGI IMG/M metagenome (GOLD analysis project Ga0209791, IMG submission 187422) | Marine gutless worms symbiont microbial communities from Max Planck institute for Marine Microbiology, Germany - Olavius algarvensis... ... | reverse complement strand
AATTGGTCCCCCCATTTGTCAGCGAAAGCTGCGTTGCTAACCAGAAAGACCATTGCTGCTATCAATGCTACGATGTGTAATCTCATAATGACCTCCCTCCTTTTCTATTTTAATTAAGTACAATATAGATCCGAATTATCTCTTCATTTCTCTGCATGCACAAATGAAGCGTGAAAGAATCGCCCGCACCCGCCTTGTAATAGCAAGGGATTTTAAATGATTTCAAAGAAACCAGGCAAAATCATTCCTCTGCATATGAGATCAAGGGATTAAGACCGCCCGGCCCTATATCTTACCTGCATTAAGGTCGGTCAGAGCTTGATTTGCTTCACTCAAGCGATATTCTTTTGTTGAGAGGTTGACTAATCCGCGATCTGCAAGCTCCATCAATTCGACTAATTCCGGATAAGTGTCTACTAGGCTTCCGGCATTAGTTTTTTCGCTGAACTCTATCAGACTATATCCCGTCTTTTTTCATGTCAAGTCTTAATTTTAATCTTGTTCTGCACCGATATCCTAACACGGCACAATATGTAGTTGTTCATCCCCAATCTGCACACAAGGCCATAAGGTTTTGTGGCAATAGCGGCATGAATGGTTGTGTTCAGTGTGAATGGTGTCAGATATCTTTAATCGATTAAACGACAAATTCTGTCGTTCCTGTCATTGGGAGATAGCTGTAATGCAGCATTCCTCAGAAAGATATGAGCCCTATGGACGAGCAGTGCAAGTCCACCAATAACTATATGAAAGCAAAGGTGTCTAAAAGCAAAGGTCGCGGTAGGAATGCCGGTTACCCGGCACCCCCCGCACAGATCCGTACGTGAGGGACTACCTCATACGGCTCCTGCCTCAGGTAATAACGCCAAAGCGCACTAAAGGATATGGATGATAGACGCGAACCGGTGGAAGCCACTTCGCACAAAGATACTCCATACGCCGCCAAGTCATATTGTGTTTTTGACTACGGCGCTTCAGTGTTTTCCACCATAGCCACTGTACCGATTGGCAAAAGGCGCTCGCGTAATTCGTTGAGCAGTCGCTCTGCTTCAGACCGATACTGGAATCCGACGACGAAGTCATCCGCAAAACGGGTGATGATAACATCTCCGCGTGCCTGGTGCCTGAATTCAGCCTATAATATTGGACCTGATCCTCGTATGCTTTATCCGCGTCTATCAAAATATCCGCAATACTGTAATGAATGAAGTTAGAAAGAGCTGTCTTGGAAAAAAGCTCCCGATGATCCCCCAGCTCATTCTGGCAGATGAAGTTCAGCCGATCCTCGCTGCATTGTTCATACGAGGTACCTGTGTATAGAAAAAAAGCCCGTTCTTTTTCCAGAAATTTGAGCCTGTGCTTTTTGTTCATGTATTCCTGAAATCGCACGATCTTCAGGCTGTATTTACCACTGTCGGATTGCATCGCCCCCGATATAAACAGAGGATCTTGCATCTCACTTCCGGTCAGGTTCGAAAACTCTTTCGCTTTTTCGATGTTGTACTTGAGGTAGTTGTCCTTCGCGGAGTGCTGCCGGTATTTTTCGCCGATACTATAATTTTCAAATATGGATTTAATGTTGGGAAATTCAAATCCTTTGTTGACCAGAGCCAATATCACAGCCATATCGGACTCACTGCGAGAAGGATATGACCCGTTGTGACCGGATATTATGAGCTGCTTGATTTTGTCCGAGACTGGCAGGCTATCGACTTTCTGATCCCAAATTACTGTTGATGGTCTGCCAGGATCCGTTTTAGCAGCTTTGGGTGGAGCTTTTGCTTTTTCTTGTTTTTCCTTTTCAGCTTTTGCCAGCTCTACAAACTGCTCATAATCGTATCTTGGCCCGTCACTCCAGACAACGGTGACTTCTCTCGGATTGTTTGTTAACTTGAAATTGTAGGTTCCTGGCACCCGCAGAACACGGCTGATATCATTGGTTCCGGTGTCTCCACTGAGTTTGCGAATCAGCGCCCTATTCACGCCTTCAAGACGAAGGGGGCCAACGAAGGGGGTCAGGTCTACGATTAACCTTTGTCATCAGCTTGGATACTTTTGAAACATGTCGCGCCCCTAAAGAATAAAATACCCGTAAGGCGGGCTCCATGTAATGAAACATGTCCGGAAGTGTAACGGTTTATCACGCAGATGGCGGGTTATCAGCGATTTATCGATTGTTTTCAACAATTGAGTGCAACGCCGTGAAAGGTCAAACGGAGATTTGACCCCATTTCCCTTTTCTGACCCGTGAGGGAATTGTCCCGGCTAAGTTTTTCAGCCCGGAAATCCGAGCATCCTGGCAGCGTTGCTTCGGCATCGGCCTCGATCCATTCGGTTATCCTGAGCAAATTCAAATCAGCGACAAGGATTTGAACACGCGGCGGGAGGAAAACGGTCTGGTGCGTCGACTGGCAAAACTGGAGATGGAAAATCTCCACCTCCAAATTGCAGGGTCCAAATTCATCATCATATTTGCGGACAACGATGGCGTTATTCTCGACCGAATCGTCGATGGCTCCATCAACACCAACAACTCCGGCTGGACGCTTCCGGGTTTCAAATGGCAGGAGGAAATCAACGGGACCAATGCCCTCGGCCTGGTTGCCGCAACACAAAGACCGGCCATCGTCCACGGTGCAGAACATTATTTTAAAGCTTATGCGGACCTGACTTGCGCCGCCGCACCGATTATTGGACCCGACGGCAGATTAACGGGCATTATCGATGCGACCTCCGACTGCCGTTCACGCCAGCAACACACCCTGGCACTGGTCAGAATGTCATGTGTCACCATAGAAAACAGCCTGTTTAAAGCCCGCCACAGGAGCAACCTGATTTTCGAACTCCACAATCGCCGCGAATTTCTGGGAACCCTGCAATCAGGGATGCTTGCCTTCGATGAAGAGGGTATCCTCGCAGAATCCAATCGCCAGGCCCGGTTTTTTCTGCAGGACTTACCTCCCCGCGCCAGAGTCCATTTCGACCAGATTTTCCGTACGCCTTTCAGACAGTTTCTTGACCGGCTGTCCGATGCCCGGTCAATTTCTCTTACCGACACTGAGGGTAGCTCCTTTGCCGTCCGGGCCTTCAATTATCGCGCCCGCAAGTTGACTGTAGCACAACCTGTCTGCCAAAATCCTTGCGCAGCCCCGCGGGATATATCCATGGTCAGCGACGACCCGTCCGTCAGGTCCGCCATGCACCTGGTGAGACGGGCCGTTGAATTGAACGTGCCGATTCTCATCCGGGGTGAAACCGGAACGGGCAAAAAACTGATAGCCCGTTACACCCACGCTGTCAGCAACCGCAAAGGAGATTTTGTAGCCGTCAACTGCGCAGCACTGCCGGAAACATTGATCGAATCCGAGCTTTTCGGCCATCAGGAGGGGGCCTTTAGCGGGGCGACCCGGGGCGGGTCAAAAGGCCTTGTGCGTCAGGCCAATCGAGGGACCCTTTTTTTGGATGAAATCGGGACCATGCCGGCTCAGGTCCAGGCCAAGCTGCTGCGTTTCCTGGATCGCATGGAAATCCGTCCGGTGGGCAACACCACGGAAATTCAGCTGGACATCCAGCTGATTTCCGCCACCAACGCGGTCTCGAAATGCAAAGAGCCGCCGGAAGACTTCCGCCCGGACCTGCTGTACCGCATCAACACCATGGAGGTTTGCCTGCCGGCCCTGCAGGATCGGCAGGATCTTCACAAGATCATCGACGCCATCATCGAAACCTTCGAACAGCCTCTCCGACTGGAACCGGCGGCTTTGCGCCGGCTGGAAGCTTACAGCTGGCCGGGAAATATCAGGGAATTAAAAGGCGTGCTGACCCGCCTGCTGATCACCTGTGAAAACGGAAGGGTGTGTGCCGAAGACATACAAAAAATTCTCCCGGTCCCCTCTGCCGGCCCGGCAGCCGAACCGCCGGCGAAAAATCTGGCCGATCAGGAACTGCAGATCACTGGCGCTGCCTATGAAAGGAACAGCGGCAATATATCCGCCATAGCCCGCGAACTTGGCATTTCCAGAAATACGGTATACAAAAAATTAAAAGAGGCCCGCAAAGTTCGATCGGATGTTTAATTACGGATCGAGACATTCAATAGACAAAGGGCAGAGGACAGAGAAAAGAGGGCAGATGACGCAAGGCTGAGGAAAGAAGACAGACGCTAGCCAATGCGGAAGTCGGAAACAAGGGATAAGGCGGAATTTAGGCTTCAGCCTCCGTCCCATAGCGCTTAATCCCTGAACGGAAGTAAAACTGGGAGATTCGGAATACGTACCATAACGTCATTTGACAATTCGGTATTACGCAATTTTAAAAATTTCTGGAAGTGCATGTTGGTGAAATCTGAAACTTAAATGCATTTGATCTATAGTAGATATAATATTCGTATGAGAAATTGAAAGCGACTTTTAGCTAAAAGGCCTACCGCAAGATGTTGTGCCAAGCCTGAAATAAGTTTGATTGGTTCTATATAGCAGATAGCAAAGACCCGCGTTTTCTGTAAAAAAATGCCGATGATATGAAATTCTGATCATTTTTAATTAATTGAGATATGCGATGTATCCTTCACTTCGCGACTAATAGGCCACACCACAACATATCGTGCTGCCTCACTGGTCCAAAAAATCATAATCATTGTGCCTTTCGATATGCAATCTGCATATTTCCTTTATTTTAGGAGCAGGCACGTAATAGACACTCAGTTCAAAATGTAGATTACCAATTGTGCAATCTATAGTCTGGTGAGGTTGTGAATTTGTCATGGTAATCTATCAATTTGAGTTTCCTTTTTCTTGTAGATTAGTAATGCCAATCTGAACAACCTTTCAACCTTGGTTGATTTAAGGAAATAAAGTGGATATAATGCCCGAATGCCATAATAGAGAATTCCCCGCGCACGCCTTTTTAATGATGCTGGTTAATGATAATCCCGGTATTGGCCAGAAAGAACTGTGTGAGCACCTGCACCTGGCACCATCAACAGTCACACGGTTTGTCGATGCACTGGTGCACAAAGGGTATTTAACCCGCCTAACCGAAGGAAAGGCTTCAAAAGTCTACGCCACTAAAGAGGGGGAGAATCTGCGTAAACCCATCGAGGACGCCTGGAAGAGCTTTCACCAGCGTTATGCGCAAGTGTTAGGCCTCAAAGGAGGTGATAAATTAACGGCAATGATCGACGAAGCCAGCAATAGACTTAGCAACCAAGCATAATCGTTTTTTCAAAGAAATGTCTCCTGTCCCAAAAATAAATTTTCGCACTATGGCAATTAGAAAGAAGGGAGAATTAAAATGAAACAACATCGTAATCTTGGCAGTGAGGGTCCCCCCGTTGGCGCTATTGGATACGGCGCAATGGGCCTCGAAGGGTATTATGGTACCACTGATGAAGATAATGCCGTTGAAGTCATTCGGTACGCGCTTGATGAAGGGTGCTCCTTAATTGATACTGCCGACGCATATGGCAATGGACACAATGAACAATTGGTCGGTCGCGCCGCAGCCAACCGGCGCAACGAGGCCTTTATTGCAACGAAATTCGGCATTGTCTTCGATCCGGACGAAACCGGTACGGACGTGCCGACAGGCTGGGGATTTTCGCTGAAAATCAATGGTAAGCCGGAATACGTGCAGCGAGCCATTGAAAACAGTCTCGACCGTCTGGGCATGTCGCATATTGATCTGTGGTACGCACACTATCCCGATCCGGCAACGCCCATCGAAGAAACCGTGGCAGCCATGTCCGAGGCCGTTAACCAAGGAAAGGTTCGTTTCCTTGGGCTCAGTAACGTAACGGCCGAACAGATTCGTCGCGCTCATAAGGTTCATCCAATTGCAACCGTCCAATATGAGTATTCGCTCTGGCGACGTGAGGTGGAAACAGAAATGCTGCCGACCCTTCGTGAACTTGGTATCGCGTTGGTCCCATGGTCCCCGCTGGGCGGCGGATTTTTAACCGGCACCATCGATGTGCTGGGGGCAGATGACTTTCGAAACAATAATCCACGTTACCAGGGTGACAACCTGGCCGCCAACAAACAACGCTTTGAACCCCTGATGAATTTGGCCGAAGAACTCGACATCACGGCCGCCCAGCTTTCCCTGGCATGGCTGCTTCATCAGGGCGAGGACATCATCCCGATTCCAGGCACACGCAACCGGGAACGTGTAACCCAAAACGCCAAGGCAGCTGAAATCATTCTCAACCCCGAGACCCTCGAGAAAATATCCGAATTGGCTGTACCGGGTTTGGCCCAGGGACAAACTTTGTTGTGATGACTGCAATCAATATCCATTCTTTGGAAGAATATGACTCATAATCTTTTCTGCTCCCTTAAATGAAATGAAAGGAGGATAACATGAAACGTCATTTTCTTTGCTCCGCATGCTTTTTGCTCTTATTCTTTGCGGGTATTGTCTGCCCCGTGGGCGCAGACGGCTTTTCAGCATTAGATATCCCGGAACCGGCACATTGTTATTTTTCCGCTGTTGCCGATGCTGATTTGGATGCATTATCACAGTGTTTTCAGCCTGATGCAGTTATTTTCGATGTCAGTCGAAAAATTTCAGGCATCGAAGCTATCCGAACATGGGCTGACAATGAGGTGATTGGTGGTCGCTATGAAATTTTATCAATTGTATCGCAATCGCAGGATCGAATTAAACTCCTGATAAAATTTGTGCCGCCTGGATTCGGTGAGTCAGCCAGTGGGTTCAAGGCGCACTATACATTCAATTTTAAACAAGGAAAAATAGTTCGGATGGATCTACAATATGCCTAGAAAAGGAGGATACAAAATGAAAATCGCAGTTATTGGAGTCGGCAACGTCGGGGGTACCTTAGGGCCTGCCTGGGCCAAAGCAGGGCACGAAATCATATATGGCGTTCATGATCCCGGCAGTGAAAAAGTACAGACATTGCTGGTAAATTCAGGACAGAATGCACGGGCAGCCGGCGTGGCGGAGGCGGCCGCCGGGGCTGATATTGTTATATTCGCCACTCCCTGGTTAGCAACCCAGGATGCCGTTCGCACCGCCGGTACCCTGGAAGGCAAAATTGTGGTTGATTGTACCAATCCGATTGCCCCTGACCTCAAGGGATTGTCCATCGGTACGACCATTTCAGCCGGGGAGCAGGTCGCCCAATGGGCACCGGGCGCCCGGGTAGTCAAGGCCTTTAACACCACCGGATCAGGTAATATGACCAACCCCCATTATGAGTCGCAGACGGTAACCATGCTTATTTGCGGTGATGATGATGAGGCCAATAAAACGGTTGCGCAACTATCCAATGATGTGGGGTTTGATACTTGCATCACCGGACCGCTCTATCATGCACGCTATTTTGAGCCCATGGCAATGCTGTGGGTGGATATGGCTTATCTTCAGGGGCGAGGGCCTGATTTTGCATATAAGATTCTGAAAAGATAGGTTCAATTGAATCTTGCATTGGAGGAAAGCAATGAATGATAAGAAAATAATAGTGGCAACCCTAATATTCCTTACAATTGCTCTTACCGCCTATGGCGAAGAGTTCCATGATTTCAACAAAGACAGCAAACTGGAAAATTTATCCCGTCCCGTTCGTTGCTTTTTTGACGCGGCTGCCCAAAATGATAGTAAAGCACTGGCGGCATGTTTTTCAAATGAAGTAACTGTCAATATCGCCGGGATGCAATTCAATGGGCCTGAAGAAGTTGTCGCTTTTGCTGAAAGGGACATCTGGAGCGGAAAATATAAAGTCGAGAAAGCCTTCAAGCAGGGCAATAAAGAGATCGTGCATTGTCTCTTTTGGCCAAGCGGTTGGTCATCACCGGAGCCACCGATTGAATATCAATTTCAAACCAAAAATGGAAAAATTCTTAGCTGGTATGGCAAATATCGTTGATGATTGATCGGTTTAAGATTGGCTAAAGCTATCCACAAGATTAAACAGTCAATTAATAATTGGGTCTCAATTTTACCCTTTCGGGTTAAAATTGCGAGTTTCATTGTAATTATATTAGCTTACAACATCTCCCGTCTTGTCCAACCTTACCGTCTAATCGCGACAGATATCCGGTGTGGTTCGTCGATGAATCTGTCTATCCCCTATTATCCCATTCTTAATTTCCGGCTTGAGAACTGCCGGTACGCCCTGGCGCCGGTTGCTGCAAGAAGAGATAGGCCACGATCCCTAAAAACGCAAGAGAGGCCCAGAACAAAAAGGGAAGTCCCGAACCAAATTTCGCCAGCCAATTCCCGACCGGCGGTGCAAAGACGTTTGCGAACCCCATAACAGACATAGCCAGCCCGGTTGCTGATCCGGCAAAGTGTGCGCCAATGCCTTTGACCTCGATGACTGCCGTCATGGAGATGGCCATGAATCCGTCACGTGTGATGCCTGCTATCAAAACCGCCGCCGAAATCAAGACCCCGCCGGCAAATCCTAAGAGGCCGGTTCCGTTGCAAATCAGCAATGCTGCCGCCATCAGGACCCCGCGGCGGCTTCCGAGACGGTCGGAAAACAGAGCAATAGGGATTGCAAAGAGCATGCTCGCCGCGTGAAAAGATGCCAGCGTGCTGTCGGCTATTGCCGGCTGCCAACCCAAGTCGCGCAGGTAGAGCGGCAGGAAGCCCAACATTCCGTTGACACACCCGGAGACACTCGCGGTTGCTATGCAGAGTACCCACAGGTTGCGTAAGCGCATGACGTGCCCGATGGCTTCCCGAAAGGTGATCATTTGATTGCCGGGCCGGCCTTCATCCCTTGCATTTTCCTGTGAAAACCACCAGAACGCACCAAATAGAATCGCAACCGCGCCATACACGTACAGCACATTCCGCCACCCGCCCAACAGCGGTGAAAAGACGGTTGCCGCCAAAAGCGACCCTGCGAGAAATCCCAGCGCCATCCCAACTGATACTACGCCATTGGCCATGCCAAGTTGTTCTTTGGGAAACCAGACCCCACAGGTCTTATGGATATTCATCGGAATCGACCATTGCGCAAAGCCGGTAATGAGCATCGTAAATGCCAACATCGCGAAGCTGTTTGAGAGACCCCGTGCTGCACCGGCTATCCCTATTAATAAACAAGCAACGGCAAGGGTCCGCCTCGGTCCAAACCGATCACCGACCGGGCCACCGATGAGACCCACCAAAATGCCCATCACAGAGCCGAAACCCCATATCCAGCCGACCTGTACCAGGCTCAAGCCTAGTTCTGCGGATATTTCATCAAACAGCACCGGCAGCGACATCTGCGGAATCGCCACCACAAAGGTAAATGTAAACGCTGCCAGTGTAAGAACCAGCCACTTGTAAGAGTCTGATTGGACATGAGCTGCGTGTGCTGTCATAAGAGCTATTCGATGTTATGATTATTTTTGAGTGAGCCCTTAAGACCGGACGTCTACCCTTCTGCCTGGAAACTCATTCCTTACAAGCCCGGCGGCGTACTCTTTGTCGCAGGCGCCGTACTGCTGGCTGTTGCCGTAGATGATGATGGTCCCGTCGGGTTCGAAGCGCAGGTGGGCCCCGCCCAGTTCGTATATCCGGGCGTCTCGAATTCCGAGGTTGCGAATTTCTGCTTCCGTATTGCGCAGTATTTCCCGGTGCCAGAGATCTCCGGAACGTAGAATGACCTTATCTTCGATTCCATCGCCGGATATCGATACCAAAAGGATTTTGCCTTTGTAGCCTTCCGACAGTATGACCGGCGGAATTGAATATCCGGACTTTTTTTCTTCGCTGCTGATCGGCTGCAATTCATTTAAAGGTGCTTTGCCGGTAAATACGCGGGCGATGTTTTCGGCGAAGAACTGGAAGCGTTTTTTATGAAAAAACAAAGCATCCGGCGGATTTTTGGCGGGGCCTTTCTGGCAATGACAACTTTCAATTTTGTCTCCCGTAATACCTGAATATTGCCCGCCGATAACCCCTGGTGAAGCTCGAGGTCAAGTTACCGCAATCGACTTTGAGCGATGGCAGTTGCTCAAAAATTCAGGTATCTATTTTTTCAAAATATTTTTATGTTTAATTAGCGCCCAGCCGAAAATGCGGAAGGCAGATTTTTGACGAAATTAAAGAACAGTTGGATTTTTGTCAATGCCGAAATAAAATATTGACAATTTACCTGAGCCAACGCATTTAGGTAAAATTGTTTCGCAGCCTGATTGGCGGTGGTGCGGAAACCCCGCTCCAGTTCTGCGCGCCCTTCAGCCTGGCGGCCAACATCAGAGCCGCCGTAGCGGCGGTAAGACAATATGGAGCTTATAATGTATAGGTGCAGGGTTGATTAACAGGTCGGATAGAGTCTTAATAATGAATTCTGCGCGTTTAATGGCAAAACATTTTCGCCACCAAGACACCTAGACGCAAAGATGAATATTAATCAAAGGTTTCGCTTAGTGTCTTGGTGCCTTAGTGGCAATTTATTCCGGCTTGTCCGGGTTAGGATGCTTAGGTTATCCTTATGAAAATTCCAACCCAGGAACAGTGTTTTTTGCTGATGTGCGAGATGAGAATGATGGATCACATTGTGGTTCATTCCATGCAGGTTTGCCGGGTGGCGACCTTTCTGGCGGAGCATTTAGACCCGGCGCAAAACCGGCTCAACCATGAATTAATCCGAGCGGCCGCCCTGCTGCACGACATCACCAAAACCCGCAGCTTTAAAACTGAAGAAAACCATGCGCTTACCGGCGGTCAACTGCTTGCCGAACAGGGCTATCCGGAAGTCGGCGATTTAGTCCGGCAACATGTTCGGCTGGATGCATACCCGGATCCGGTGACGCTCTGGGAAGCGGAAATTATCAATTACGCAGACAAGCGGGTACTCCATGACCGGATAGTCGGCCTTGATCAACGTTTAGATTATATCCGTGAAAAGTACGGCAAGCTGCCGGAACACCAGGCGCGAATTCAATGGCTGTGGGGCAAAACCCTGGTCATAGAAAAAGAAATTTTCAGCGATTTAGCGATCGATCCGCAAGACCTCAATCGGCTGCTTAACTCCGAGGATCGGTCAAAAGATTTTCTCGCATATCAACAGGTGTGCAATACCTGAATTTTTAATGTCATTTTTGCCGACAATGAATGAGAATCCAGTTTCGTAATTTATCCGAAGCGAAGTATGTGGTTTAAAAATTCAGGTATCCATTATTGTTTTAAGCTTCTTACCCAATTAAGTTGGTATAACTTAATCCTGCGGCTTAAATAAACTGCATGATCTGATGAGAAATATTCGTGTGCAAAATTCAGGCAATAACTTTTTGTTATAAAGTCTATAATTTAAATTCTTTTGATTTATGGTTGACGGGATAAATTATAGATTCTATTCTCAGGCTTCTGTTCGAAGCTTAATTTATTATTATTGATCAACAGTTTCAACCGAGAACTTCTACTATAATTGACTGACTTCCAATCCTCTATGGTCAGCACCTTAGGGGGAAAAAGTAAGGGGCTTCGCCCCAACCTGTCGAAAGCCTCAAGGTCGTGCGATTGGAATGATGGAATTCTGGAATATTGGAATCATGTCTTGCAACATTCCACTATTAACCATTCCTTGCGGCTTAGCAAGACAATTTCCGTAATAAGCACCGTGATACTCCCGCCGCGGCGGGATCGGAATTCCGATACATTTAATCAGCCTAGCCATAATAGCTGTTATAGAAAGGAGGTGACCCGGAACTAAACAATCTGGTGAACATCTAACCGTATTAAACCTAATCGGAGCGTTTTAAATCAGGTAAAACAAGAAAGGGGGATATCATGCATAACCGAAGATTTTCTTTGATGGCCATCACCTGTCTCTTGACCATTTTTTTTTCGTTTACCCTAATCGGCAGTGCTTTGGCTGAATGTGAAAATCCCGAAGCGTTGACCTTTTCCATCATTCCCACCGAAGAAACCATTCAGGAATTAACCATTTACAAACCGGTGATCGACTATCTTTCCAAAATGACCGGCAAGAAAGTGGAATTTTATATGCCCACCTCCTATTCGACCGTCGTGGAAGCCTTGATCGGAAAGTGGGCGGATGTTGCCGTTCTGGGTCCCTATTCTTATGTGATTGCGAATTCCAAGGATCCGGATGTGGAAGTCTTTGCGACCTATGCCAAGAAGCCGGGTTATATTCAGGAAGAAGGCCCGGGTTACAAGGCCGCCCTGATAACCAGAAAAGACAGTAAATTTACGACGATCGAATCCATAAAAGGCGCTGTGATCGGCCTGACCGATCCGGCCAGCACCTCCGGCAATCTGGTGCCCCGGGTCGTTTTTACCAAGGTCATCAACCAGCCGCTGGAGGATTATTTTAAAAAGATCGTTTACACGGGCGGACATGATCTGTCGACCATGGCGGTTTACGAGGGCAAGGTGGACGCCGCCTTCGTGGCCACCCACCGCTTCGATAACGTGATCGAGCGCGGTATGGTGAAAAAAGAAGATTTCAATTATCTGTGGTATTCACCGGCCGTTCCCCAGGACCCGTTCGTCTACCGGGCATCCCTCTGTCCGGAAATCAAACAGAAAATTGAAGAAACCTTTTTGACGCTGCAAAATGAACCGGCCTGCGCCGACTTTTTGAAAAATGTCAAGTCCAACAAATTCGTGAAAATGACTTCGTCAGATTACGATGTTATTCGCGAGCTCAAAAAGGCCAAGGACGCCAAAAAGAAATAAATCAAGCGAGATATCAAGGGCGGCAAAAGCCGCCCTTGAGATAGTGCAATACTAAATCAAAATAAATGTTGAACCAGTTGAAACGGTTGACGCTGTCAAACAATTAAATAACAAATCACAAGCACCAAATTTCAAATAAATCTCAATATTCAATATCCAATGACCAAAACATCCGCCGCAGGCGTATGTCATCACTTCGTAAATTTATACCTGCTGGTCAAGATTGTACTGCTGCTGTATAGAAAAATCATTTATTTGAAATTTTGAATTTCGATCATTGGGATTTATTTGTAATTTGGATATTGGTGCTTGGAATTTAGCGCTTTCATGAACCGGGTAATTTCGGCAAATTCAGTCAACCGGTTATTAAAATAACTTATCCATGTGCAATATCCAGCATTTAGCGCCTTGGTTTGGAGATTTGAATGGCAATACTTGAAGTCAAAGAACTCAGAATTCAATATACGCGCTCAGGGCCCGAAATATTAAAAGGCGTCAGCTTTAACGTGGAAAAAGATGATTTTTTCGCCATCATCGGACCCAGTGGCGCCGGCAAATCAACCCTTATTCGGTGCATCAACCGCCTGGTGGAACCCAACAGCGGTGATGTCATATTAAACGGGAATAATATTACCCGGATGGGTAATCGTGATTTGAGAGGCGCCCGCCGGAGCATGGGGATGATTTTTCAGGAATTTAACCTGGTGGAAAGGATGTCGGTGATGGACAATGTCCTTTCCGGCCGGTTGGGCTATGTGGGTACCTTGCGAAGTTTTTTGCGCTGGTACCCGAAATCCGACATTCAACGGGCCCTGGAATTGCTTGAGAAGGTCGGGCTGGGCGATTTTGTCGACAAGCGCGCCGATGAATTAAGCGGCGGACAGCGACAGCGGGTCGGCATTGCCCGCGCTATTATTCAACAACCCCAGCTGCTGCTGGTGGATGAACCCACCTCCAGCCTTGACCCCAAGATTGCGCGGGATGTCATGGAAATGATCAAAACCATGTCCCGGGAAGCCGGGGTGCCGGTCTTGTGCAACATCCATGATGTGCAGCTGGCGCTGGATTTTTCCAATAAAGTGATCGGACTGCAGGATGGCGTCAAAAAATTTGAGGGTCCGACGGGTACTGTCGATCAAAGCACCCTGGAAGAGATTTACGCCATGGAAATCCTGTAATATATCGAATACGGTTCGAACGGCACCGGTTTTTGTTTTGCCCAGAGGATTGTGGTGGTAGTCAGATGGAATATTGGAATGTTGGAATAGAGGAATCAACTTGATTTCGGAATTCGGATTTGAGTGAAAATAAAATCGGGAGTTATTCGCTACTCGTTATTAGTTAATTGTACAAAATGCATATATCGATCTTATTTATTACCTAACATAGGAATAGTAAATTGTGGCAATCATCAAATTTTAACTAAATAACCAATAACCAATAACGAATAGTATTTAATTGAGATTTTCCAGTTCAATTAAATACTATTAGGGGCCGTCCATGACTGAAGCGGTTTACGAATCAAAATTTAAGCAGGTTCTTGCTGCCAGAAAGAAAAATAAAGCCATTCGCTATGTGCTGTATTGCATCGTTCTTATTCTGGTCATATTCAGCATCCAAAGTACGATCATCGAAGATACGGACTGGGACAGAATCGGAACCATCGGGTCCGTATTCAAGGCGCTGGCCCGTTTTTTACCCCCCGATTTTTCGCTGTTTTCCCAGCTGGTGAAACCCACCATCGAAACGTTTATGATTGCCTGTCTCGGCACCATGCTGGCCCTGATTTTGGCCATTCCGGTATCCTGGTTTGCCGCCTACAACATCACCCCCTACAGACCCATTACCTATCCCATCGGCCGAGCGATTATGACCTTAACGCGCTCGGTCCATGAAATCGTGTGGGGCCTGTTGTTTGTGTCGGCCGTTGGACTGGGCGCTTTTCCGGGCATTCTGGCGGTGTCCATGCGGTCGATCGGTTTTATTTCCAAGCTGACCGCCGAGGCCATCGAAGACATCGATCCGGGTCCTTTGGAAGCCATCAAAGCAACCGGCGCCAATCAATTTCAGGTCATCCTGTATGGTGTGATACCGCAGATTTTACCGGTCTACCTGGGCAATGCCATTTTCCAGTGGGACATCAACATTCGCCGGGCGACCATCATGGGGCTGGTGGGCGCCGGCGGGTTGGGACTGACCTTTCACAGGCAGCTGGTCATGTACAATTACGGCGGGGTAACGACGGTTATCATCGCGATATTGTGTCTCGTTGGAATCGGCGAAATCGGTTCCTATTACGGCCGCAAGGCGATACTTTAGTTATGAATCCTAACATTGTGGGCTAACTTCGAATTTATTTCGAAGATGTGGTGTTTACTGTTAGATCAACGATGGAATGATGGAGTGTTGGAATATTGGGTATCAAAAACGGTCCGCCTAGGCGGTTTAAATTTTGATCAGTTCCATTTTAAATTAAAATAGATCTCGTTCCGATAAATCCATTGTTCCATGATTCCAATACTCCATAGCATTTGTTTTCGGCAGTCCCGCCTGGTGGGACTGACCCGGCCCAAATGGCCAGATTCCATTTTAAAAATTAACCTCGGTACCGGAGGATGGAACATGCCGACAGAGTCTGTTGAAGTGACAGCCGGAGCGCCGCGAACGTGGCGTCGATTCAAATTTCCGCAATCATTGATCAAATACGTGATACTGCTGTTGATTCTGGTTTTCGTCACCATATCGATAGAATATTTGAATGTGCATCTCTCGCGTTTTTCCGACATGTTCGGGCGGCTGTGGGCGCTTTTTTCTAAACGATATTATCCGCCGGATATACCCTACATACTGGACAGCGAATACCTGGGCTATGTGGTTGAAACGGTCAAGATGGCCTATCTGGGAGCGCTCTTCGGTATCCTGCTGTCCATCCCGCTGTCATGGTTCGCTTCCTTCAACATGTCACCCAACAAGGGATTTTTATATCCGATTTCAAGATTTATCCTGATGTTGTGCCGGTCGGTTCACGAAATGATTTGGACGATCCTGTTCGTGACCATTCTGGGGTTCGGCATGCTGCCGGGGGTGCTGGCGCTGTCGCTCTTCAGCCTGGGATTTGCCGGCAAACTTTTTTCCGAAGAGATTGAAGCCATCAACCAGGGCCAGGTGGAAGCCATTCAGGCCACCGGCGCCAATCCTTTGAAAGTGTTTGTATATGCCGTGCTGCCCCAGGTCCGGGTGGCCTGGACCGGGATTGCCATCTATACCTGGGATGCGGCCTTTCGAGCCGCTACGGTGGTGGGGTTTTTCGGTGCCGGTGGAATGGGCTGGTATCTGCGAAGAACCGTCCAGCAGGTGGAAAGTACCCGGGTGGCAGCGATTCTGTTGTCGATTATCTTCCTGGTGCTAATATCTGAGGTAACATCCGCCTGGGCGCGCAACAGAGTTGCCGGCAAAACCAGATGAGAAAAAGACGGATCTCACAACGGTGCCGGACATCAAGGTGGGATGAATTTCGCTTTGAAATTTTTGCATTATCAATGACACGTGTGGGTTGCCAACATGTATATAAAGGTGCGCTGCTTTTTTATGATCTGCCTGCTGTCAGCAGGTTTAGGCCTGAATGCCGACGCCGATATGCGCGTGGTCGGTTCGGCTTCCAACCTTGAACTGATGCGCAACCTGGTGATTGCATTCGGCACCCGGACGGCTATTCCCGTCGATTTGAGCGGTCCCGGATCCCTTGAGGGAATCCATCGGGTGGTTAAGCACAAGGTGGATTTGGCCTACACCTCATTTCAGCTGACCGAAGCGCAGACCGCTTCCGGTCTGGTGGGCGCACCATATTGCCGGGATGCGGTTGCGGTGGTCGTCAACCCTTCCAATCGGACGTCCGGTCTGACGCGCGCAGAACTCAAAGCGATTTTTACCGGAAACAAGAGCCTTTGGGAGGACGGGACCGGCGTTGTGGTATTGATTCGCGACGGGTATTCGGGCACGCGCAAGTTTTTCGAAAAGAAGATTATCGGCGAGGAGGAATATGTTCCGGCTTACGTCACAGTGGAAAAAAAAGGCGAGGGCATGTTGTTGACACCCCCCTTTACCAGTTTCAAGCCGCCATTTTTTCCCTTGATCAAAAGATCGCAGGAATTGCTCTTTTCGCTGTCAAAGATCCGCGGTGCGATTGCCTATCTTTCGGTTGGCAGCATCCCCAGAGAGTCGCGGGCGGTTAAGATCGATGGGGTGGCGCCCACCACAGATAATATTAAAAGCGGTCAATATTTGTTATCCCGCACACCGATGCTGGTTACCCTGGGAAAGCCCGCGGGTGAAGCGCGGCAGTTTATCGATTTTGTTTTGAGTTCGGAAGGTCAACAGATTGTGGCGCGCATGGGGTACCTTCCCATCAACGAATAATTTATCGCGGTTATCTGGAAAGTTCCAGTTGAATTCGATCGTAAGTTATCTCACCACGAAGAACACGAAGATCACGAAGGCAAGACAGAACATATTGACATTCCCTCTTCGTGTCCTTCGTGGTTATAAGTGTATTACTTGCGCCTTTAATGGAAGGGAGCGACTAATGAGTAATATCAGTATGGTCATGTTTGATCTGTCCGGAACGACTGTTTACGATGACACGGGGGTGCGGGATTGTCTGTATAAAGCAGCACAGGAATATGACCTCAACACCACCCCGGATGAAATTTTACTTCACATGGGAACCAATAAAATCCATCTGTATCAGTTTTTGATCGCCCGATCCCAAGGCCAGGACATTGACTTTAAGGACTTTGAAAAAATCCAGGACCCCAGGACCTATGATCTGGCCAAGCAGGTTTTTGACCGGTATGAAGAAATCATGATCGCCCATTACCGGTCAAGCGTCAAAGAGGTGCCCGGCGCGGCCGACACCTTTCGCTGGTGCCACGAGAATGGCATCAAGGTCGCCACGGATACCGGGTTTCACGGCAAAATTACCGAGGCCATCATGGACGGTTTGGGCTGGGTGCGCGATGGCCTGGTCGATTGCTCGGTGCACGTCGAATCGGTTTCGGGCGAAAGGGGCCGGCCGGCGCCCTATATGATTTTTTACGCCATGGAAAAGCTCGACGTCCAGAGTGTGCATGAAGTCATAAAAATCGGAGATACCCCGGCCGATATGCTAGAAGGCCGCAATGCCGGCTGCCGCGGTGTGGTGGGGGTGCTCAGCGGTCCCCGTCCCGTAACGGCCTGGGGCAAATACTGGCATACCCATGTGATTGAAAGTGTGAAGGACTTGCCCGAGCTGATTCAAACTGAATTCTAGCCTATTTACTTAAAAAGATAATGAGCAAAACAATCATATTTGATCTTGGCGGAGTTTATTTTTCAGACGGCACCCGGATTGCCGCCGATGCCATTGCTGACAGGTATAATATCGATCGGGAGGCGGTGGAAGATATTTTAAATGGGGATGCGGGTGGACAATATCGGACCGGAATGATATCGGCCGATAAGTTCTGGCAGCGGGCAAAGAAATCCTGGAATATTCAGGGCTCATCCGAAACGCTTTCGCTCTTGTGGTGCTCAAGTTACCGACCCGATGATGGAACTGTAAAATTAGTAGGCTGCTTGAAAAAAGCCGGCTATGAGCTCCTGTACCTTTCTGACAACACTGCCGAACGGGTTGCCTACCTGGAACAAAAGTATCGCTTTCTCAAAAAATGGAACATCGAGCATTTAACGTCTGATTAAGCGTTTATCGTTCAATTAGAATCTTAGCTGTTATTTCTTTGTATTTTGTGCAAAAAAAATTGAATTGTGACAATTTCGCTGACCTGTAATGATTGAATATTTTCGATTGAATATTCAAGGTATTCTTTCGATTTTAAAAGGACGGGGGGAAGCGACATCCACAAATCTTCAATTTTCAACTCCGTCTTGTCCGGGCCAGGGTAATACGCATAGGAGGGATATGGCTAAAACAGCAAAAGCAGCCGTCATGACGGCTGCCGGAATGGACCTTGCGATAAAAGAATACCCGCTGCCCCCGGTGGACAGGGGCTGCATTCTGGTCAAAGTTACCTGCTGCACGATCTGCGGGTCGGATGTGCACTCATGGAAAGGCCGCAGAACTGCGCCGACGCCGATCATTCTGGGTCACGAGATTGTGGGCCGCATTGCAGCGCTCGGGGCAGGGGTCACCCATGACTCGGGTGATCGGCCACTGAGTGTCGGCGATCGCATTACCTGGACCATCATGGACAACTGCGGTAAATGCTACTTTTGCCGCGAAAAAGGGCTGATGATGAAGTGCCGCCGGCTGAAAAAATACGGCCATGACAGTTGCGCACAGCCGCCGCATTTTGTCGGCGGATTTGCTGATTATTGCTACATTACTCCGGGCACCTGTGTCATCAGAATCCCCGACGGTCTGAGCGACGAAGAGGTCGCCCCGGCCAACTGTGCCCTGGCGACGGTGATTGCCGGCTGGGAAGAAGCGCAAGTCAAACCTTTTGAAAACGTCCTGATTCAGGGGGCCGGAGCGCTCGGATTCTATGCGGCGGCGCTGGCTAAGCATTATGGATGCCGGCGCGTCATTGTGACCGATATTTTGGACCATCGCCTGGACTTTATCAAGGCCTTCGGGGCCACCGATGCCATTAACGTCAAAGGCATGTCCGCCGAGGAAGTGGTGCAGGCGGTCCGCGGTTTGACTGATGGTTTTGGCGTCGATTGCGTCCTGGAGGTGGCCGGGATTGCCGACCTCATCCCGACGGGCTTAAAATGTTTGCGAACCGGCGGGCGCTATGTGGAAATCGGCAACTCCGCGCCGGGGGCCAATTTTACCTATGATGCCTGCGATATCGTCTGGCGCCGGCTGACACTCAAGGGGGTCCACAATTATGATGTCCGGCATCTGCAAGCGGCGGTGGATTTGCTGGCCATGACCCGCGAGAAATTCCCTTTTAAAGATATCGTCACTCACCGGGTGAATTTGGAAAACATTAACGACGGACTGCGACTGGCTGATTCCGGCAAAGCCATCCGCGTGGCAGTCTTGCCATAAATGGCCGTTGTTGGTTATTTGTTATTAGAACGTGTTGGTCATTATTTATTTGGTTGGCCCAATGAGTTCGTTGAATTTTTTTAGTTATTTTATTTCGTTTAGTTTGATGGGATCGTAATTCAATATTTTGATGATTCACGGAATTTAGGAACGAGATTCATACCTTTTTACCTATTAACCAATAACCATTAACTAATAACTTCTCCTTAAGGGGTCACTTATATGAGCGGCCTGGCCCTGGGTATCGTGCTCATAGCGGCGTTATTCCATGCCAGTTGGAATTATCTGGCTAAAAAAAGCCGCAACAAAATGGCCTTTATCTGGTGGTTTCTGCTGATCGCATGCATCGGCTATCTGCCGATGTTTCTGTATTTCTGGCCGCAGTTGACCATTTCTCCGACCGGGTGGGCCTGTATCGTTGCCACCGGCGTGTTACACGCCCTGTATTTCTGGTTTATGGGAGGGGCCTACGAAAGAGGAGACCTGTCGCTGGTATACCCCCTCGCGCGCGGCTCCGGACCCCTGTTAGTACCGATTCTGGCCATTACATTTCTGCAGGAGCATCTCTCATTAGTGGGTGGATTGGGTATTGCCCTGGTTGTGATGGGAATTTACATTATTCACCTGAATTCATTCAATCTTGACGCCATGATTGAGCCTTTTCGAGCCATGAAGGGAAGCGCTTCCATCTGGGCCCTTTTTACCGGGGGAACAATTGCCGGGTATTCTCTGGTTGACAAAGTGGGGGTCGGCCTTGTTTACCCGCCGGTATATATCTATTTGATGTTTGTCATTTCGCTGTTGTTGTTATCCCCCTATGTGATGATCCAGGCCCGTGCAGACCTAAAATTGGAGTGGCAAAATAATCGGGGACCGATTTTAATCGACGGCTTTCTGGTCCTGTTTACCTACCTGATGATCCTTTTTGCATTTCAACTCAGCAAAGTCAGTTATGTTGTGGCCGCGCGCGAGGTCAGCATTGTTTTCTCAGCTTTGCTGGGGATCATCCGGCTAAAGGAGGCGCATGCTCGGCAAAAAATTGCCGGCTCCGCGCTGATTGCGCTCGGGGTGGTGTGTATCGGGTTGAGTAAATAAAGAAGAAGGTTACAGGTTTCAGGTGTCAGAAGACAGAGGACAGATGACGGATGACAGAAGACAGAGGTCAGAGGACAGAAAGCAGATCTCAGAGGACAGTGAAACAGATAATAGATGGCAGATAAAAGATATCATCTGATTCGACCCAGTCTAATTGAAATCTAACAGAAAAAACATCGGGTTGATGAATAATTCCTTTCGATAGAAATGATAACTTTTTATTATCAAAAACATAAATATTATTATTTTGACTTATACTACACTTGGGTTAATAGTTACTTTATTATTGGGTTTAGATAAGCGGCAAACGTCGGGCATCGCTGGAAAACGGATGATTCTTAGCCTTGCAAGAATTCGTGGTAATTCGTGTCAATTCGTGGCTAACCAAAATATATGTTGATAATAATTAATCGAAAATAAAACAGGAGGAAATAATGGATAGAGACCCATTGATTCGCAGAAAGACCGCCATCTCCTACAAGACGGAAGAAAAAACCGTCATGCGCGGCTATGATTTGAGTGAACTGGCCGAAGAGGGCTATTCATTCTGCGATGCATTGTTCGTAATGTACCAGAACCGGATCCCGACTGAAGCAGAGGAAAAGATGCTCAAATACGAGATGGGTGTGTTTATGGAACACTCCATGTCGCCTTCGGCGGTGGCCTCCATCGGCGTGAGTGCCGGCCGGCCCAATCTGCCCTGCACAATTGCCGCGGCCGTCTCCACCTTTGGCGGCGTTCACGGGCCCGGTGCCGCCCACGGTTACATGCTCAACAAGTACATCGAGCGCGCCCAAAAGGAAGGCAAAACCATTGATGAAATGGCCAAGATTCTGGTCGACGAATACATGGACGCCGGCCGCCCGGTCATGGGGATGGGCCAGCCCCAGCACATCGACAGTGATCCGCGGGCCGAGCCGATTCACCTCAAACAGGAGGAACTCGGCCTGGAAGGCGTTTACCTCGAGTTCCAGCGGGCGCTCGAAAAGCATTTTCATGCCCGCCGCAAAGCAGAAGGCCGCTCCTATGTCGGGGTCAACGTGGTCGGTTCCGGCAATACGGCGTTGATGGAAATCGGTTTTTCCCCCAATGCAGCCTGGTGTCTGGGCAGTGTCTGCCGCGGATTCAGCTGTGCGGCCCATGCCCTGTTCAACATGAAAAAGGGACGGGCCTGGGGTGCTTCGCGCAATGAGCCGATGGTCCAGATGATCGATCTTTCCATGATTAAATACGTGGGTCCGGATGACCGCATCGTTCCCAAGCAGGAAGACAGGCAGGAATATGCGCGCAAACAAAAAGAGGAGGGAGAGTATAAAAAATGGGTAATATAACCGAAAAACCGGAGCTGAATGAAAAAAAAGGAAAAATCGGGAATCTGGACAGCCCGAAAAACCCCTTTGATTATATGAAACGAGAATACGGCACCGTGCCGCTTGATACCAAGCGGGCTCCTTTTCAATGGGCATCGGAAGTTGCCTATAAAAATGTTCACCGCATCGTATCCCGCGGGTACGACACCACCGAAGTCATGGAGGAGGGCTACGGCGTGGTCGACATGCTGTTTATTGACTATCAGGCCCGGATCCCGGCGATCGAAGAAGAACAGATGCTCAACTACGTCATGATCATGGCGCTGGAAGATGGTTTGTCCGGTCCGGCGGTGATGTCGCGCATTGTGGCCCAGTCCAAAACATTTTTGACCCAGGCCTGCGGCGCCTCCATTCTGGCCTTCGGGCATGCCTACGGCGCCTATTCAGCCTTTGGCAACCGCCTGGAAAACTATCTCAAACTGGTAGCAGAGCAAGGGCTATCCCTGACAGAGGCCGCCGACCGCCTGGTGCGGGAAAATATGCAGGACGAGGCCCTGGGGGTATCCAACCTGATGCTCAAAGACCCGGCCGCAGCGCGCATGCTTGCCCGGGCCGAAAAGCTCGGGGTGGCCGGAAAATACATTGAATTCACCAGAGAGATCGTCAAAGCAGCCCAGGCCATCAGCGATGAGCCCGTCGACCTCGACCTGCTGGGTGCCACCGGCGCCGTCATGCTGGATCTCGGATTTTCGCCCGAAGCAACCTGGGCCATACTGGCAGTGACCCGCTCGTTTGCCGTCGGTGCCCACTACATCGAGGAAGTTGAACGCGATGAGCACCGGCGCACCGGCCAGACCCTGACCCCCAAGGAATTTTACGATGGACCGGAAGACCGGCCGGTGCCGTCCATGAAAGACCGCAGTCAGGTGGCCCGATCCGGCATCTGCCACTCGGTAGACGAATGGGCCCGGGCCAGGGAAGAAAGAAAGAAGCTTGTCGGCAGCGGACATTCCATCGTGGAGGAGATTGAAGATCCCAGCAAGAAGAGCGGGATTAAAACAGTTGGGAAACTATAAAAAGGAAATGCCTAGAATGCGCTAAAATGCCTAAAATGCCTAAAATTAATGTGTCGTTTCACTCCGTCATTTTATTGTAGTCTTTTCAATATCCCATCCGCTTGCGGCGGGGTGGTTAATTGTGAATAGACGATAAGTTTGGTTTTTCGTGAGTGATCTGAGACTTTGAACTGATCTGGTATATGTAGTTATATTAAATAGACAGAAATACATAATTTTAGGCATTTTAGGCAATTTAGGCATTCTATCAAGGGGTCTTATCATGGAAGTCGTAAAGCCCGTCAAACGCAACGTTTTGTTGAATCCCGGTCCGGCCACCACCACCGATACGGTTAAATATGCCCAGGTGGTGCCCGATATCTGTCCGCGGGAAAATGAGTTTGTTGAAATTATGGATGAGGTCCGCCGTGAACTCGTCAAGGTCGTGCACGCGGACCCGGAAAAATACACGGCGGTGCTGTTCACCGGCTCCGGCACGATCATCCAGGATGTGCTGGTGAATTCGCTGGTTCCCGAGGGTAATAAGATCTGTGTCGTCGACAACGGGGCCTATTCCAGCCGGATGGCTGAAATTGCCGGTTATTATCACATCCCCTGCGTCAATCTCGAGTTTCCGACCACGGGACTGCCGGATCTGAAGGTGCTCCAAGAAACCCTCGAAAAAGATAAAGACATCGCCGTGGTGGCCACCACCCATCATGAAACCGGCACCGGTGTTTTGAATCCGGTACGTGAAATCGGCAAGCTGGCCCATGACAACAACTGCATTTTCATCGCCGATACGATTTCGACCTACGGCCTGCTGCCCATCAATATGGAGGAAGAAAATATTGATTTTTGCATGTCCTCGGCCCAAAAGGGCCTGTGCGCCATGACCGGTGTTTCCTGGGTGGTGGGCAAGGTCGATGAAATCGTCAAGTCCAAAGACTACCCGACGCGCTCCTATTACTGCAACCTGTTTATGCAGTACGACTTTTTCGACCGGGTGGGCGAGATGCATTTCACGCCCCCGGTTCAGGTGATTTATGCCCTGCAGCAGGCCATCAGGGAGTACCGCGAAGAAGGGGAGCAGGCCCGCTACGAACGCATCACCGGCTGCTGGGAAGCCATCCACAAGGGATTGGAAGGAATCGGATTGGGTTATGTGATCGACAAAGAGATCCAGGGGCACCTGGTGGTCACCATTAAAGCACCCGAGGATGATCGCTTCGATTTTGCCACCCTGCATGACTACTGCTATGAACGCGGCTTTACTATCTACCCGGGTAAAATGTTCGGCCTGGCAACCTTCAGGCTCTGCAACCTGGGCTGGATCACCGCCAGGGACATCGAGGACTTCTTCGTGGTGGCCAAAGAGGCGTTTAAGGAGATGGGATACTCGATTCCGATTAAGTAGAAGAGCGGCTGAGTTTAAATCAAGATGCTATACTCTGCCATGCTGGTGTTAGAAATCTCTCGCCTATGCTTGCATCCCGCTCCGCGGGGCTTCGTTCGAGCACGCTGAGGTCACAGAGATAGATTTTGGTTAAAACCCTCTGCGGCTCTGTGTACTCTGCGAGAGACATAAAGACCCCTTAAGGGTCGAATTGAAAGTTTATCCGATTTTTCCTAAAAAGGACGGAGCACAGCGACACCATAATTTTAGGCATTCGCAGAAATTTTTTTGATAATATGTGCAGCCACTAACAATAATTTAGAACTTGGGAGGATTAGGAGACAATGGAAGACAACATTCAGGAAATGTATGCGCGGGCCAGAAAAGCGTTTCGGGAAATCGAGTACTGGCCCCAGGAAAAAGTCGACGAGATGGTGCAGGCCGTGGCCTGGGAACTGATGAAGGAAGACGTTCGCCACAAATTAGGGCATATGGCCGTGGATGAATCCAATATCGGCAATGCCGAAGACAAGGTCAATAAAATCAAGAACAAGACCCTGGGAACCCTGTATGACATGCGCAACGCCAAGACCTGCGGCGTGATCGAAGAGAACAAAGCCCTGGGCATCCGCAAATACGCCAAACCGATCGGCGTCATCGCCAACGTCGTGCCCTGCACCAACCCGGAATCGACCATCTGCTGCCTGGCCTTGAGCACGTTAAAGACCAGAAACGCCCAGATCGTCTCACCCCATCCGCGCACCCAGAAGACGTCCTATGAAACGGTGCAGCACGTGCGCAAGGCTCTTGAAAAAGTCGGGGCCCCGGTGGACCTGGTGCAGTGCATCCAGAAAACCAACCATGCCAAAACCGCCGAACTGATGGCAAACTGTGACTATGCGGTGGCCACCGGGGGAGCCGCACTGGTGAAAGTGGTCTATGGTGCCGGAAAACCGGCCCAGACCGTGGGTGCCGGCAACGTGGTATCCTTTGTGGATGACACGGTCGATTTGGCGGCTGCGGCGCATAAGATCCGGCTTTCAAAAATCGCCAACAATTCGGCCTCCTGTTCTTCGGAGAACGCGGTCGCGCTTTATGAGGGGATTCACGATCAAATGATCGAGTGCCTGAAGGCCGAGGGCGGCTATCTGTGCAGCACGGATGAGCGTGAAAAATTGCGAAAATACATGTGGCCGGACGGAACCCATCTGAACCGGGACATTGTGGCCAGACCCGCATCCTTTATCGCCGCGCAGGCCGGCCTGACGGTTCCTGAAGACACCAAATATTTAATTGTAATCGGGGAAAAAATCGGTGAGGAAGACCGTTTCTCGGGCGAAAAAATATCGCCGGTGCTCACGGTCTGGAAGTGGTCGGATTTTGATGAAATGCTGGATCGTTTGGAAAAAATTCTCAAGTTTTCCGGCGAAGGCCATTCAGTATCCATCCACAGCGAAGACGATGAGCGGCGGGTTAAGCTGGCGCTGCGGGCCAACGTCGGGCGGGTAGTCTGCAACATGCCCCACGCCCATGCCAACAGCGGCGGCTGGAACACCGGCCTGCCCACCACCGATACGCTCGGCTGCGGCAGTTGGGCCGGCAACATCTTCAGCGGCAATATCAACTGGGAAAACTTTCTCAACTACACCCTGCTGTCAATTCCCAAAGAAGAGTACGTCCCCACCGTGGAGGAGCTTTGCGGGGAGTATCTGGAGAAGTGGGGAACGGATTAATAATTATTGTGGGTTGTGAGTCGTAGGTTGTGAATGGTTTGTTGTCGGCGGAGAACCTACTTACGACCTGTAAAAAACTGAAACCCTGATCGTGAAGCAAGGCTCGATCAGGGTTTTTGTCGTTTAGCGAAATTTATATCGCATTTCCGAGTTATGTTTAGAAAAGCCAACAAATTCCTTAAAACCAATACCCGGTATCAGATACCGAATATCCCAAAATATACAACAAGCCAAATGCAACTTTTATTGAGCTCTTTAGCTCACCCCTTGGTGAAAGTTGACATTGTATGCATTAAATGTCAATTTTATGCATAACTTGTTGGTGGGGAGGCCAATGATGAGAACCACACTTGATTTACCTGCAGATTTAATTGATGAGGCTATGAAAGCTACTAAGATTAATACAAAAACCAAAGTAATCATTACCGCTTTAGAAGATTTAATAAGGAAATCAAAGATCTCCGGATTAAAAGAATTTAAGGGCAAGGTAGATTTGGATATCGATATGAATGCCGTTCGAGGGCGTCAATGTCGGTATTAGTCGATACATCCATATGGATAAATTATTTCAGGGCTGGAAATAATTCTGAAAACCTTGATTTCTTAATTGATGAAAACCTCATTGTTATTTAATGATCTTATTCTTGCTGAATTAGTCTCATCTTTTAGGGTTCGCAACCAGCGAAAGATTGTTAAACTATTATATAATATTGATAAGTTAGAACTATCCATAAATTGGGATCAAATTATGGAGTTCCAATTTAAATGTTTGAAAAACGGTTTAAATGGAATTGGCATTCCTGATCTAATAGTTGCCCAAAACGTGAAACAAAACCACTGTGAACGTTATTCACTTGATAGGCATTTTAAACTCATGCAAGACATCCTTAGACTAAAACTGATGGAATAAAATTGCCTATGCCGAACAAACCAGTGGAGCAGACGGCGTGAAGATCGTAGTTTTACGTATAGGTCGTGCAAACTTGGAAATTATTTGGGCCGCTGCTCACAGGAAGCATTAGGAGTAATAGACAGCAATGCGAGCTGCATACATTCTGGCAGTATTCGTAATATTTGCAGGATGCAGTCCTCCCTGGGACACTGTTACATCAGTGGAGGGCGGTTATTCCATTGAGATGCCATCGCTTTTCATTGTCGAGCAATTGCTGCCTGTCACGACGGCATTTGGGTCGGTAAACTATCAGCTCGTGGGCTCTGACCCGACACGGTTCAAAAAATTCTGGCCCTTTTGGTCAGGTCATGGTCCATACGTTGTTGCACACGCTGATCTCCCACTTAAAAAGTACTCGGAAGATGCAATTAGGCGGCTATTTGACAATGAGCGTGATCGACTTTATGCCGAAGCAAAAAGAGCTGACAAAAAAGAACCAGGCCTCACTAAAATTATACTTGATAAACCGATTTTATTCGGCGTTTACCCTGGCAGAGAAGTAAGCATTACCTTTTCTGATGCCAGGACTTCACATACTAGGATGTACTTTGTTGAAGGACGTTTCTATATTCTCTATGGTATGGGTAAAAACCTTGACACCTTTTTTAACTCTTTCAACCTTTTATCCTAACAAGCGCTTTCACAATCGACCGGGCTATGATGGCGTTATTTTCCGAAGTTTATGCGGTCAGAAATTTATAGCCTTTTAAAGTTCCGCTCTATCTCCGTCGCCCGGCGAGTGAAGCGCAGCGTTATAAATTTATGAGATTTCACAATTTTGCATATTTATTAATTATCGTTGCCTTTTTCATGAGCGTTGGAAACAAAGCTCAAGCAAATCCAATTGAAAAAAAGTTCATAGATGCTGGCCTTGATGATGTCAGTACTATCGTGACTTCCGGGACGCCCATAAAATTATAACATTCGTGGCAGTTACAATGAGAAACTTGTAGTTTAATGGGCGTCCCTGATATCCAACCGAACTTAGTTAAAAGTTCAATTCCACCCTAAAAAATCAATGTTGACAATCAAGCCCGCTTCCGTTATCAGGTTGGGTATTGGTTCCGCTTAATTGATGCCTCAATATGTTGTGCTGCAGCGGAAGCCGGTACACCATTCGCAATTTTCGATTCTTCCGCTTCAGAAAAGCAACTTCTTATCCTTCAGGAGGTGTATCCCATGCGTAAGCTCACGCTATCGGTCGCGACCTTTGCCTTTTTTGCAATGACAGGATCTGCTCTCGGGCAGGGTTTGCTATTCACCATGGATGACCCGAACCCGCAGCCCAGTGCTTGGTTCGGCTACTCGCTGGCCGGTGTGGGTGATTTGGACGGTGATTCGGTGCCTGACGTCGCAGTGGGGGTGTACCGGCAGGCCGTGGCCGGCAACGCCCGTCAGGGACAGGCGTTCGTGTTTTCCGGCGCAGACGGCTCCGTGCTGCTCACGTTGGACAACCCGAACCCGCAGTCCAATGCCTCCTTCGGCGTCGCGGTGGCCGGTGTGGGTGATGTCGACGGTGATTCGGTGCCCGACATCGTAGTGGGGGCGTACGACCAGGACGTGGCCGGCACCACCGACCAGGGGCAGGCGTTCGTGTTTTCCGGCGCAGACGGCTCCGTGCTGCTCACGCTGGACAACCCGAACCCGCGTCCATATGCCCACTTCGGCGTCGCGGTGGCCGGTGTGGGTGATGTCGACGGTGATTCGGTGCCTGACATCGCGGCAGGGGCGATCATGAATGACGTGGCCGGCACCACCGACCAGGGGCAGGCGTTTGTGTTTTCCGGCGCAGACGGCTCCCTGCTACTCACGCTGGATGACCCGAACCCGCAGCCTTCTGCCTACCTCGGCGGGGCGGTGGCCGGTGTGGGTGATGTCGACGGTGACTCGGTGCCTGACATCGCAGTGGGGGCGCGCTTTCAGGACGTGGCCGGCAACACCGAGCAGGGGCAGGCGTTTGTGTTTTCCGGTGCAGACGGCTCCGTGCTGCTCACGCTGGACAACCCGAACCCGCAGCCCAACACCCGGTTCGGCTACACGCTGGCCGGTGTGGGTGATGTCGACGGTGATTCGCTGCCCGACATCGCAGTGGGGGCGTTTTCGCAGGACGTGGCCGGCAACTCAGGTCAAGGGCAGGCGTTTGTGTTTTCCGGCGTAGACGGCTCCGTGCTGCTCACGCTGGATGACCCGACTCCGCAGGCCTATGCCCTCTTCGGCATCGCGGTGGCCGCCGCGGGTGATGTCAACGGTGATTCGGTGCCTGACATCGCAGTGGGGGCGAGCTCGCAGGACGTGGCCGGCACCACCGACCAGGGGCAGGCGTTTGTGTTTTCCGGCGCAGACGGCTCCGTGCTGCTTACGCTGGATGACCCGAGCCCGCAGTCTGGTGCCTCCTTCGGCTCCTCGCTGGCCGGTGTGGGTGATCTAGAAGGTGATTCTGTGCCCGACATCGCAGTGGCGGCGATATTCAAGGACGTGGCCGGCAACTCCGTCCAGGGGCAGGCGTTTGTGTTTTTTGCAGGTCCTGATCAGGATGGTGATGGGGTAGCAGATGGCGTGGATAACTGCCCGACGGTCCACAATCCTGGCCAGACGGACGTCAACGGTGATGGCTTCGGAGATGTCTGCGTTTCTCCGAATGCAGACGTTGGGGCCAACGTGGATCTCGGCGATGGAGTCATCATTGGTGACAATGTTACAGTCAGGGATGGAGCCCAGGTTGGCGACGGGGCAGTCATCGAGGATGGGGCTACTATCGGATTTTGGGCTTCTGTAGGCGCTGGCACCGTCATCGGAAGTGACAGTTGGGTGGGGCTGCGTGCGAGCGTGGGTGACAACTCAATCATCGGCAGCGGCTGCAATGTATGGCCGTTGGCTCAAGTGGGTAGCGATGTCATTCTTGGAGACAATGTAACTGTCGGGATAGATGCTCAGATCGACGATGGGATCATCATTGGCGACAATGTCACCATACCGGCAGGCGCTCACATCGTTGACCTCGATTCGGACAGTGTCAGTGATGATGTGGAGGATGGTGCGCCCAACGGTGGTGATGGAAACAACGACGGAACCCTCGACAGTCAGCAGGACAATGTCGCCTCGCGTCCGAATGCCGTTGATGGAAGCTACGTAACCCTCGTCTCACAAACAGGGATTCTGTCGAGGGTTCAGGCTATCACCAACCCGTCACCGGGAGATGCCCCGGGAGGTGTTGGTTTCCCGTACGGATTCTTCAAGTTCATCGTCGATGGTGTTGGAGTGGGCGGTGCCACGACCGTCGACCTCCTGTTGCCTGGACAGGTTCAGACATTTTACAAATACGCTCCAACCGCAGCTGACCCGACTGATCACTGGTACGATTTCCTCTACGACGGCCAGACCGGTGCTGAGATCAATGGAAACGTCGTCACCCTGCATTTGGTGGACGGCCTGCGGGGAGACGGGGACCTCATTGCGGACGGCAAGATCGTAGAGCCCGGGAGTCCAGGTGCGACTCAGATAGAGGTGTTCATCGACATCCGGCCGTTCACCAGCAAAAACGCCATCGTTCCCCGGAAGTGGGGTCTCGTCCCCGTGGCTATCCTATCGACCGCCGACTTTGATGCACTGGAAGCCGTGGATAGAAACTCCCTCACCTTTGGTCCGACGGGTGATGAGCAGAGTCGAGCCTTCTGTCTGAGGCGCGGCGCGGATGTGAACCGTGACGGCTTCGATGATCTGATCGCCTTTTTCCGAACCGGAAGGACAGGCTTCCAGCCTGGTGATGAAGTGGGCATTCTGAGAGGCACGACAGTGAACGGCCAGCCCATCGAAGGCCGTGATTCGGTAACGGTCAAAAAGAAGTAGGGAATCTTAATGTTTTGAATCGCAGCCGTCAGGTACGCTTGAATTTGAACGCGCCACAGCCTTCGCCAGCGTGCGCGTTGGTATCCATAGCGCGTGGCTTGTGCAAATGTTCTTTCCATTTTTTCAGCGTTTGACCGGCCGGGCAGGTAAAGGTGTCGGTTTCCGCATTGTAGCTAAAAGCTTCTTTGGCAAAGATACCTTTTTTCGTGCCGCTACCTTGTTGAGTTTGCTCCAGCGATGAAAAATGTGCCTGGATGTCTCGATCCTGGCAGGCCAGATAGTTTTCGATGGACCCGTATTTGCTGTCAGCTATCACAGTTTCAACTGTGATCTCGGTGTTCTTTTCATGGTTGTCGACTAACGATTCTAAGCGGTGAGATTCATGTACCTCACCCGGGGTCACTTCAGTGGCTGTAATGACTTCACACTTTTGATCAACGCCGCGATGCACTTGATATTTAAGCTTGGATTTGCCTTTTTCTCGGCGCGTTACAGAAGCATCCGGATCGGTGGTAGAAATATACCCTAACATTGCATAAATTCTTGTCATCTAGCCTGGCCGTTATGTCTGAGATCGTTGCTTTTTCCGGGCAGATGCTGGATGCTTGATACTTGATGCTGGATATCTAACAGTACACTATCGGTGAATTTCAACGACATCCAGTATCCAGAAACCAGAATCCAGGATCAGTCAATACTTTCAATGGTCTTCATTGCAGCAGCGAAGTTGGATTTCAAAATTTTATGCAACTATAGGGTATACTTACTATTGGCAGCCCCGGATTTGGATTGTTGATCGCTGTCGGAAAATTTTTGTTCTTCTTCTAAACTTGATTCCAATATTTGATAGCTCGCCGCGCCCGGTGAAACTGGCATCAGGCCACCACATTAATGGTTTCTATGCAATTTCAAATAGCAACTGAATTAAAAGTATACCTCATGTTATGGTTATCAGCTTTAATGCTGTCGCTTTTCGTTGTTTTTTGTAATCGAAAAGTATGCACATTGGTCCAAAAATCCTATTGGAAATTTCTTTTTGAGCGCTGGAAACTATTCACCTTTGCTGTTGCGACATTAACTATAACCCTGGCAGCACCCTATTCTGGGGATCCGACTTGGGATATACCTGATTCTATCATTATTTCAATATTTACATATTACTTTGCGCCATGGTCCGTAGCAGTCCTCTACCGAAATCTGAGATCATGGAAATTCACCTCTGACCTCTGGGTTGCTTTATGCGTCTTCTTTATCCCTTGCTGGACATATGACCTGTATCATTGCTGTCCAAAATAATTTGAAAATCAAATACTGCCTTTAATAAAAACAGGCAGTTATAAACGGGAAATTAGTGATTTAGAAATCAGGTTGTACCTTTTCAAAGTCGATGCTGTCCAAAAC
>Ga0209791_1000181_pt1 | contig 32573 bp, 26 predicted proteins | sample WorMetTyACAVOLI1_FD_187422 | JGI IMG/M metagenome (GOLD analysis project Ga0209791, IMG submission 187422) | Marine gutless worms symbiont microbial communities from Max Planck institute for Marine Microbiology, Germany - Olavius algarvensis... ... | reverse complement strand
AGGGTTTTGGACAGCATCGACTTTGAAAAGGTACAACCTGATTTCTAAATCACTAATTTCCCGTTTATAACTGCCTGTTTTTATTAAAGGCAGTATTTGATTTTCAAATTATTTTGGACAGCAATGCCCCCTACTATTTTTTCAAAGACTTTATAATTTGCTCCATTTCTTCGAGATAGGCTTTGAGCGCAGCTGCCCCGCTGGCTGTAATCATGACCGTTGTGTAGGGCTTGTTATCCTTATACGTTTTGTGAATTTTGAGATAGTTGGCATCAGCCAGTTTCCTCAGCTGGACCGATAAATTGCCGGAAGAAAAATCCAATTTGTTTTGAATATCGTTAAAGCTGACTTCGGTGTCTTCGTTGCTGGCCAGATGGGTTAAAATGAGCAAGCGAGCCCGTTCGTGTATGATTTTATCCAAGTCAGGCACTTAATTACTCCTCCCTGTGTGAGATAGCTGCCAGTAGAATGTGTCCGCACCCAATCGAGACGGCCAGGGCAATCGGAATTGGAATAGCGCTGAATGTTATGATCAACGTGCCGGTAATCAGGAACCAGTAACCCGTTATCAGGTATTGTTTGATATCCGTCATGCTGCCCAGGAAATTATAGATAAGGCCGGAGCCAATCGAAGCGGCCGGGACGATAAAGCGGTATGCATCATAATAAACAAGGTAAATAACCAGGAAGACCATTACCAAAGTAATCGGTAAGAATACATGAATGACCTTTTGGGTAAGAAACTCTTTAAATGCCCGCCGCAAGGTGTATTGGCCGTCGATTTTTTTCAAAGTGCGCAGCCATGTGCTGTATTTCATGAAAACGAGCGCAAGCCAGGTCAGTATCAGCAGGCCGTAGAAAATGTTTTTATAGATTCCGGAAATGGCCGCGTAGCTGCCGAACTTAGCAATTAGAAAATAAATAAGCACCGAATAAACAATGATGATCAACCCGGCTATTAAAAGGAAGCGCCGAAAGGGCAGTGGCAGCAGGAGCTGCCGCATCGCAGGCTTGTTTTGCATGATGACCGTTTTAATCGATGCAATATCCTCAACAAGTTTTTCGATTTGTTCATCTCTGTTAATAGTCATATTTACCTCCAGTGTTATAAAGTACTTTATATTATAAAGTACTTTATAACTATTCAACTGCCGGATGTCAAGCTTTTTTTTGCAGGGTTCAGATTTCAGAAAAATTTATGTGGAATTATATATAAATTCAGTATCTTATTGGATTTGTCATTCACATGATACAATTTAGTCTATCACCGGGCTCGGATCGGGGTAGGTAAGGGAATCGAATATTGAGACTGCTTATTACTGAACTGTTGGAATTTTCTTCGGGGAGCGACTGCATGATAGCCAGTGGGCAGGCCAATTCAACAAGAAAATTGAAAACAACGGCCCATATGGTGCGGGCGGGGATAAACTGCGGCCCTACCCAACAAGTTCAGCATGGCTTCGTAGGGGCGGGCTTTAGGCACGCCCGAACAGGGGGCGGATAATTGGCAGTCGCTCAGATTAGGTCAGCCTGAGGTTGCTCGATTATGTGGTATGGCATGGTCGTCTTATTGACTGTTTGCCTCACCTTTATCCCCGGCCTTTAGCTGCGTCAGTTCCTGGTTTATCTGCCGCTGAAATCCATTCAGACTTTTGTCTCTGAGGAGTTTGCCGTTGATAAAAACCGTTGGGGTTCCGCGCACTCCGGCAGAATTGCCGTTGCGCAGATCGGCGTCGATTTGGGCTTTGATGGCCGGATCCAACATTTCGCGCTGGAATTGATCGGCATCCAGATTTAGACTGGTCCTTATCTCAGTGACCTTTTGATCATTGAGTTTGTTGTAATCTTTGAACAGCAAATCATGAAATTCCCAGAATTTTCCCTGCTTATCAGCCGCCATCGATGCCTGGGCCGCTTTAAAGGCATATTGATGGCTTCGTAAAGGAAAATGTTTGAAAATCACTTTGACCTGCTGCGGATATCGCTCGAGCACCTGCTCGAGTACCGGCACTAACCGGGCACAGTACGGTCATTGAAAATCACTGAACACTGCTACGGTTACCGGCGCATCCGACGGACCTTTGGCCGGCGAGCCCCGGGTGGCAATTTCCTCCGTAAACTCAATCGTGATCACGCGGACCGTTTTTTTCTCGCGGCTCAGCAGGAAAAGGATGTCATCGCGCGGACCGGCTTTGATTTGGTTCACATCCGGCCCGACGTTAATGCTGTCTTTCAGTTGACCGCGGGCAGCATAAATTAATATTTGGCCGTCGCTGGTGAGAATATAGATCCACTTGCTGTTGGCTGATACCAGCATATCAGTGGGGGCCTGCTCCAGTTGAATCTTCTGTCGAACCTGCCAATCGGTTTTCGCCAGGACCGGCATCGTCAAACAAAAAGACGTAATGATGATCACCATAACGCAACTGATGGGACTACGCATTTGGTAAACCCTCCTTTATCAGAACAAATCCCCCTGCGAGGAGATGCTGCTGACAAGATATTTATTTAAACGTCAAGCACTGTTCGGACAAAAATTGGCCCCCTCTGCAGCCATCTTTTTGAGTGTATGTGCAAATAAATCAGGGTGAACCATTTTGCAGATGGATCACCCTCTAATATATTTATAAGTTATTTAACTTATTATTAATCGCGACAGTGTTCTTCGCAAAACCGGGGGCTTGCACTGCAGTCCCAGGTTCCATCATCGTTCTGTCTGCAATTTTTGGCTTCAAAATAGCATCTTTCAAAACAGACGCTGTCTTTATTTGACATTTTTTCTGCCATAGGCATTGCCCTCCACTTCGAGTTTTTAGGTATCCCCTTATTAAAGGGTGATGAATTTAAACTAATCATTTCGGAAATAAACGCAACCTTTCGGCACTTTTTTATAGAACACAGATCTTTTCTAAAGAATTTCCCGGAATATACCGATAAAATTTAAGTTGGACTATTGCCATTCCGCAGTTATTATTAATTTTATCAAAAAACATTTTTTGAAGGCTGACTCAAGATGGTAATTAAAATATTAGTAGTAGAAGATAATGTTGATATTTCAAAATTATTCTTTGAGTTCCTCACAAAATCGGGCTTTCAAACTAAAACTGCAATAAGTGCTGAAGAGGCTGAAACGATATTAAATAGTGAAGAAATGAATATAGTAATAACTGATATCGTATTGCCGGGAATTGATGGGATTCAATTTACAAAAAATATACGAAAAAAATGTAATATTGATGTTATCGTTATGACCGGTTACAGTTCTGACTATTCATATGAAGATGCCATTAAAAGCGGTGCCAGTGATTTTATTTTTAAACCGGTAAAATTAAACGAATTAGTTTTAAGAATAAACAGAGTATTAGGAGAACGATCCCTATTAGATCAGCGGGACAGAATGATAAAGGAACTGCAGCGATTAACAACCGAAGACCCATTGACCGGCCTATATAATTCAAGGCATTTATTCGATCAACTTGAAAAGGAAATTAATCGAGCAAAGCGCTATTTACATTCACTTTCCTTGATGTTTATTGATATTGATGATTTTAAGTCAATTAATGACACTTATGGTCACATGCTCGGTGATAAAGTGTTATCGCAAATCGCAAATAGGCTCAAGGACTGTCTCAGATCCAACGATACTGCATATAGATTTGCAGGAGATGAATTTACGATAATATTGCCTGAAACTACTTTAGGTGAAGCTAAAATTGTAGCAGATAGAGTATTGACTAAATTTGTGCAAGATTCCATAACAATAAATGAAAAAGAAATATCGAAAATTAGCTTAAGCATTGGTATAACTGAATATCAAATAAATGAAGGCATCGAGCAATTGTTGCATCGCGCCGATCTAACGATGTATGAAGCCAAACAGTGCCAGGGGAATAGCTTGGTCATAACACCGGAATTAGAAGCGTTATCAATGACCCATATGCCGCAGCCTTCTTTGAGTCCCTGAAACATAACCCCAACTAATATTGATAAGTTAGGTGAGTGGTCTCAAACAGCATCCGATTCCGGCAGCGATCCTTCACTCCGCTAAAGCTAAGGGTTTAAGCGGAAAACTCCCCGACCCCTCAAGTTAGGTAACTTATTATTAATCGCAACAGTGTTCTTGGCAAAACCGGGGGCTTGAACTGCAGTCCCAGGTTCCATTTATGTGCTGGTCATCACCATGAAGGACCTCTAGCCGGATCCCCGTTGGAATTTTGTGCTCGGGCCTTATCAGATACAAGATATTCATAAAATGCACTTCCGCTGAAGGTTCTATCGTTGCGCTTAATGGTCGCCCCCTTCTTCTGAAATGCCATGAAATTTACAAAACCATTGAGACCCGGTAGGTTTCTATCTAAAGTCGCCGTATTATCAGCGAACACCGAAACTTCAAATTTGCCCGCTTTGTAAGTAACGCTCTGTGGCCTTGAAACACCGTATGTTGTTTCTTCTTTCCAATCGCCCTCAATGATCTCTACTTGTTCATCATGAAACTCGGTCACCACCTCACCGGTCTTACGATCAAGCAAAGTAAGATGCTTGTATGTGTACGCTTCAAAGCCATCATCAAGAGACCGCACCGCATAGATAACGGCTTGATAACGCGGCGTGGTCACTTCCGCCCATGACCATCCGTTCATTTTCATCGGCCAGGGTATGTCCGCAGTTGGGATCATATGATCAAAATAGGCATTACCCCTTTTTACAAAAAACTGTTTGCCACCAATAGTGATAGATCCTCCGATTTTTCCATTAGCGTACTCGTAGGTTGTGAATTTAAGCGGTGTCCGCGCTTGCTCCAGGGTCTTGTTTACTTGCGGTTTAAAGAACATGGAAAACTCAATAATCTCTAATTGATCATTTACGGTATAGCTAGTGGCTGCGGAGCCGAAAAATACCGACGGCGTGTTAGGGTAATGAAACAGTAGATAGGCTTTGTGAATCCCAATGAAGTTGCTAACTGCGGATCGAGGGATATAGGTATCATTGTATACAATGTGATTTGTACCATCTTCATTATATAATGCAGAAAACTTAAACAAATGGGAAAGTTGGATGTTCCCATCGGTTATAGATGGACTTTCCTGGTGCCCCATCGTTGAAAACCAGCCCACCGAGCGTTTTTCTCCGTCCTCGGCTTCCAGTTCGAGCTTGCCATTGAGATACCACCATTCCGCAAAAGAAAACGCACCGGAATCGGTTTCCAGATGGCCACCTTCGGTTAAATCATTACTGAAATTCATTATTATTCCTACCCGTATGGCTATAAAAAACGAGCGATGTATTATTAGCGTATGCGTTCACAATTAAAAGATAAGATGTTGTTTTTTCAAAGCTGATGAATCGAATATGCTGAATCGTGTGCCTGCTTCAGCTGCCGTTTAATATACGGAATTGGACAATGAACGGAAACTGATGGTATCCAATTATCGAAGACGAATTTGGTTGTCAAGGGAGGGTTTTATGCGCCTGTAATGCGCCAATCATTTTTTTTGGTTCGATAGTGTCTATTTAATCGGAGTAAAAACTGGATGAAAGTTAAAGCCACGTCATTGGTGATTTTCATCACCTCGGGTACACCTGATCTGATTTTTTATCTCGATTCAGGCTTAACTATTGCAAAATAGATAACAATTTGTTTAATATACCACCAACCAGGGGAACCGTGCACGGTATCATCCGGCAATTCTATCTGATTTTATCTGTTAACGTTTTCCTATTCTGACGAATCCTTGAACAATTAAACCCAGTTTTCGGGGGATAAAAAGATGAAGTGCTCTAAATGCCGGTTCGACAACCCCGAAGGTGCCAAATTTTGTAGTGAATGTGGCCAAAACCTGACCTCAGTCGCCAAGTCGGTTTCTCAACCGCCTTCTTATAGTGACAAACTATCCAAAATTCAACGACATCTTCCCCAGAGCCTCACTGAAAAAATCATTACTCAAAGAGACAGAATCGAAGGTGAACGTAAACACGTTACCGTCATGTTTTGCGACATGGAGGGTTTTACGCGCCTGGTCGAGAGACTTGGACCTGAGACGTCTTACGATATCATGGATCAGATTTACGAAATCCTTATTCGGGAGGTCAACGACTTTGAGGGGACGGTTAACGAAATGACCGGCGACGGGATCATGGCCCTTTTTGGGGCCCCCATAGCCCTGGAAGAAGCGCCTCAGCGCGCGCTTTGGTCGGCCCTGTCGATCCATCGGCAATTAGCCAAATTCAACAGCCAAAAAAAGGGGATAGGACCCATCCGGATGCGGATCGGGATTCATTCCGGACCCGTCGTGGTGGGTACTCTGGGCAATGACCTGAGGGTAGATTTCAAAGCTGTGGGCGACACGGTCAATTTGGCCTCGCGCATGGAAGGCATGGCAGAACCCGGGGCCACCTATGTGACCGAGGAGTTATTCAGGCTGACCAGGGGACTTTTCCGGTTCAAGGTCATCGGGAAAAAGGCGGTTAAGGGCAAAACAGAGGCCATTACCGTCTATAAACTGCTATCGGCCAGGGAGGATATATTTCGCCACCGGCTGGGTGCCGAGCGGATGATCTACTCCGAGATGGTCGGGCGGTCCCGCGAACTCGACCAACTGGTGCAACAGGTGAATAAGGTCATCAAGGGCGAGGGCTCGATTGTCAACATCATCGGTGAGGCCGGAGCCGGTAAATCCAGGCTCCTGGCCGAATTGAAAAAACATGACCTCGCCAAGAGGGTCACTCTATTGGAAGGAAGAGCGATCTCGATGGGCAGGAATTTGAGCTTTCATCCGATTATTGGTCTTTTGAAGCAATGGATGCGCATCCGAAGCAGCGATAAGGACTCGGCGGCTGAAAAAAAACTGGAGACTGCCATCCGGGCGCTTTTTCCGGATCGGGTCGGCGAGGTGCTTCCGTTCATCGCGACCCTGATGGGACTTAAGCTGTCGGAAAAATATCAGAAAAGGATTAAAGGCATTGAAGGTGAAGCCCTGGAGAACCTGATTTTGAAAAGTGCCAGGGATCTCTTGATCAGGACCTGTGAATTAACGCGCCTGGTAATTGTAATCGATGACCTGCACTGGGCTGACACGAGCACCGTCGAGCTTTTAATACCGTTATTGCGACTGACGGAGACCCAGAGCGTTCTTTGGATCAATCTGTTTCGACCCGGCTATGAAGAGACGGGACAAAGGCTTGTTGATACCATCAAGGAAAAATTTTCAGCCCATTACGTGGAGTTGCTACTGGAGCCCCTGGATGAGCGCCTGAGTGAAAAGCTGATCGGCAACATGGTAAACGTTCGCGGACTTCATCATCCCGTCATCAGGCAAATCGTGCAGCGAGCCGGCGGCAATCCTTTTTTCATCGAGGAGGTTGTGCGCGCATTTATCGATGAGGGTGCCGTTGTTCTCAAAAACGGAAAATTTGAAGTGACGGAAAAGATCGGAACCATGGCCATACCGCATACCATCAACGATGTGCTGATGGCGAGAATTGACCGCCTTGATGAAAAGACCCGTTATCTGCTGAAGGTCGCATCGGTTATCGGCCGCAACTTTTTCCACCGGATCCTTTCCGATGTGGCGCGAGGCATTCAGGATCTGGATGCCAAGTTGAGCTATTTAAAAGAGATACAGCTTATCCGGGAACACCAGCGGATGCGGGAGCTCGAGTACCTCTTCAAGCATGCGTTGGCGAAGGAAGCCGCCTATGAATCTATATTACCCCTGAGACGCAAAGCGCTGCACCTGCAGGTTGCGCGCACCATCGAGAAGGTTTTCGGAGAAAAGATCCACGAATTCTACGGGATGCTTGCCTATCACTACAGCAGGGCCGAAAACTTGGACAAGGCAGAAGAAGCCCTGATAAAGGCCGGTGAAGAGGCCTTGAAATCTTCAGCCTCCAGCGAGGCATTGCACTATTATCAGGAAGCGCTCAAGCTTTATCTGAGAAAATATAGAGAAACAGCTGATCCCGCAAAAGTTGCGGTGCTGGAAAAAAACATTGCCGTCGCATTGTATAACCGAGGTCTGTATGAGGAAGCCGTCGTATATTTTGACAAAGCGCTGAATTATGACTGGGGCGAAAAACTAACAAGTCCGATCGCCTCAGGTTTCAGATTTCTATCCGAATGTTCACACCTGCTAATCAGCCTGTACCTTCCATCCCTGAAATTTAAAAAGACGCCAACCGACCGCGAGCTTGATGCGCTGGACCTTTTCCTTAAAAAACTGAAAGCCTTGTCTGTCATCAATGCAAAAGCCTATTTTGTTGAGTCATTCCAATTTTACAAGAGACTCGCCAATTTTGATTTAACAAAATTTGAAACCGGAATCGGTTTATTTGTGGGTGCCAGTACACTTTTTTCTTTTACGGGCATATCTTTCAGATTGAGCAGAAAAATTCTGGATTTTGCGGGAACCAGTGTCTATGAGGATAAGGGGAAACTGTTTATTGCCCATGATTTATGCGAAACGATCCACGACTATATGGAGGGTAACTGGAAATCAATCAGAGCGTATGATGATGATCTGGTCGATAAAAATCTGAGTCTCGGGGAAGTTTACTGGACATCACAACACTATCACTGGCACGGTTTGCCGATACTTTACCAGGGACATTTAGACACTGCGGAACTGTTGGTGCAGAAATTAACCGAAATTCATGAAGCTTACGAGAATGATCTTTGTATTATGCTCAGATTGCTATTGAGCACCAGTCTGTTGATGGAGCGCCGTAAATTTGCTGAGGCATTGTTAGAAATTGAGGCAGGAATTGATTTCGGACAAAAAAATAACCTGGGTTCAACCTTAATTCATCTGTTTTCATGTAAAGCGTGGCTAGATATTTTGATGGGAGATATCGAGGATGCGGAAAAATCGCTGGATCAGGCCAAAAAAATCGGAGACGAAGTGGATACTGTGCCGTGGATGTTATCCAATTACTGCCGCAGCCGGGTGGAGTATGATCTGTACCGATTAAACGAATCAATAATAAGCGGCGATAAACCGCAAGTCAATGAATACCGCCAAAAGGCGCGCAAATCAGCCGGGACCCTGCTAAAGCAATCACAGAAGGTGGCCCAGCACCGCACTGAAGCGCATCGACTGATGGGCGTATACCATTGGTTGACGAAAAAGCAGAAAAAAGCCCTTCAATGGTGGGATCGATCGATAAAAGAGGGCGAGCGCCTCGGTGCGCGTCTGGAGCTTTCAAGGACTTACTTTGAAGTCGGAAAACGCCTGTTTGAATCCCAGAGCAAGTTTAAAGCGCTTAATGGAATCCAGGCCGAAGCGTATCTTGCAAAAGCACGCCTATTGTTCGAGGAAATGGACCTGCAGTGGGACTTGGAGGAAATGAAGCGGGTGGCCGGAAGTTAGATGATGGATTCCTGATGGATAAAACCATTGCAATCATCGGTGCCGGTCCGGCAGGTTCGATGCTGGCCGCTAAACTTGCCTCCGATGCCAATAAAGTCTGCCTCTTTGACCCCAAAGCGCCCTGGGAAAAACCCTGCGGCGGCATGCTGGGATCAGACACGATTGATGCGCATCCTGAACTGAAGAACTACCCCTATCCCATCAATCAATGCCATGAAATGGTTTACATATCCCCCAGGAATGACCGTACAAAGGTGCCGGCGCAAACGGCGATCCCGATCATTTCGCGCCTGGAACTCAGCTGCTACCTGCTGGACATGGCCAAGAATTCAAGCGCAGCATTTATTCCCAAAAAAGTTTTGAATATCTCACAGGACCAATCCCGCTGGGTGATCGAAACCGAAGACAGCGCCTATATAGCCGATCTCATTGTCGGTGCCGACGGTGCCAACAGTATGGTAAGAAAAGCCACGATTGGAAATTTTCCCGAGCAACACCTTTCCTTGACCTGCGGCTATATTTTAACGGGCGTGCCCGAAGACCAGTATATCACCAAATTTCTTGACATCCCGGGCTACATCTGGGTCTTTTCGCGTGCCAATCATACCAGCACCGGCATTGGCGCCACGCTCGGAACGGTTAGCGGCAAAGACCTTTTCAAAAAACTGCACGACTTTCTATCTGAAAATTATCCGGGATTCAGGATAACGAAGAAATACTCGGCGCTTATCGCGGCTGTTGCCGATGAACGCTTTTTTGACCAACCTTGCAGCGGTGACAATTGGTTGCTCGTCGGAGAAGCTGCCGGCCATGTTGATCCGGTTACCGGCGAAGGCATCCATTATGCTTTTGGGTCGGCAAAAGCCGCTGCCCAAGCCATAGGGGCGGACGATATTCACTCTTATGAGGATCTATGGCGCGACCAATACGGGGATCGCTTAAAGCAGGGTGCCGCTGCCAAACAAAATCTGTTAATCATGGGACAGGATTTTGGTCCCGAGATTATCGGCGCGATGATGTATTTCCGCGCGGTAAGAAATTTCACTGATGCCAGATAAAATCGAAAAGCTACGGTCATTTTGTTCCGGAATAAATTTCGCTGAAGTAGACCTTTCAAGCGAGGAAGAAGAATTTCGCCGCCAATTCAACCATGCGATTATAACACTGTGTAAGTCTCTGCCTGAATCAACCCAGACCGATGCCATCCTGTTTTTTACGCAATACCTGGTGACGCCAATTGGCCGGGAGCTCAATTTTTTCAAAAACTACTATGCGCCGGCCTGGTCCATCCTCTATTGGCTCATCAATGCCGACTTCGGCGACAAAAGGCCTGACCCGGAAGACATCAAAAGTGCCGTCACTGCCCATGCCATGGCCCTGTTGCTTCATCCCCTAGACGATCATCTTCACGACGGACAACTGCCGGCGACCCACCTGACGATGCTTTTGAGAAGCCAATCATGGATGTTCATGAACACGGCCCTGAACCATTTAACCCATGGATTCGATGGCGGGGAACATATTGTCCGGGAATTGATCGACAATTACTATGCGAGTATCGGCCGGTCGGCGGAAATCCAGGCCCTGGACAGCTACTGCGATCTGTTCAGAAAACAGATGGCAACATGGTTTATTGTGCCGGTGCTCATGACTAAAAAGATGGCCGCTGATGAAAAACTCACCCATGCTATTCAGACTGCCTATGGTTCCTTCGGCATCGCCTGGAGACTGCTCGACGATCTTAAGGATATCGAAACTGATATGCTCAACGGGAGCCATTCCGCCATCTATATTTGTCTGCCTGAAAACATTCAGGCGTATTGGGATCAAGGTACGCCGGAGAAAGATATCGGCCGGGCCGGGATTATTTTAGATTACATCCAAGAACACCGAGTTATTAATTCAATAATGGAGCGGCTATGCAGCGAACTCGAATCAGCGGCATCCATTGTTGACGGCTATCATATGAAAAGCCTGGCACATGAGTTTCGCTGCCTTTTAAGGCCCCTGAAAAATAGGCTAAAGCCTTTATGAATGTTACGGTTGAAGAGAAAAGCAACCCCGGCCTCATTCAAGCAAACCTCAGCATCGAGGTGACCACGCACTGCAACAGCCCGTGCCCGCACTGTTTTGCCCGGGCCGGGGTCAGGGAGCACTCAAGTCTATCGCCTGATCTGGTTAAACAGATCAGTACCGAAGGATATGCAGCGGGATATCGGCATTTTCATGTGACGGGCGGTGAACCGCTGCTCTGGGATGGCTTGTTTGATCTGCTGGATCATGTATTTGATTTGGGATTTAAAACCGTCTTCCTGAATACCAACGGTACGCTGCTGAGCGGGGATATAACCCGGCGCCTGGCCCAATATGACGGCCTTAGGATTTCGGTGAGCCTGCAAGGGCCTGAAGCACTTCATGACCGCGTTCGCGGGGTGGGTTCCTACAGACGGACGATCCAGGGTATTGAAAAAGCGCTTGACGAGGGGCTAGAACTTATAATATTTACAACTACCGGCAGACGCCTGCTGCCGGAATTGGCCGGTTTTGTCGATGAGACATACAAAAGATTTCCCGGCATATTGAGTTTAACCATTATACAGATCATCAGGGTCAGGGATGATACGGTTGACCTTTCAGCAGAACTTCTTACTCCCGAAGATTTTATACGGCTGGTGCGCACGGTATCGCTTTTGAACTTGTATGGTCTTAGAACCGATGTGCTCTATGAGCCGCTGGTCAATGTGGCTGCTAAATTGCTTAATATGACCTGGACTCCGCGGTCGCGACCGCTGTACCTGGCGGGCAGCATGATGGTCAGGGCCAACCGTGAAATGACCCTTTCACACGCCACCCGGGATGGTTCCTTCAGATATGAACCCGGTATGATACGTAAGGTGTTGAATTCCAGCACGTACCGCAATGCCGTTGCACCGGATAAAGCAATCTGCCCCTCGTGCAAATATGTACAACTGTGTCTGGCAAACGGCATGCTGCGGCCATCGGGATGGTTTATGGACATGCAGCCGGAGGTGCCTTACTGCCGGCGGGTACTGAATCGCGTCGCATCCTGAATACGCTGGATATCCATTTGTGTGTAACGGCATTATATACATGACGAAGACAGCGTTTTTTTTATATGGGCTGAGTGGGGGTTTTTCAACCCTGAACGTTGAACCCCCGGCCCAGACCTGGATCAGACGTGAATGCCTTTACTCCGGCGCTCACAACGGTTAAACGGCACCCAAGCGTATTCAAACCAGTCGCGCCAGGGCAGGTCTGAATCGCTCAGCCTAGCTGATAACGTCCGCTCTATGCGGGGATACTAACAGGAGCAAGCAAAAAGGAGGTAGTGATGGCCGGTATTATTGATTTTTTTACTGACATGGGGGGAGATCCCGTTTTGGCGGGAGAATTTATCACAACTATTGCAGAACCGGACTGTACCCAGCAAGAGCTATTGGATTTTTTTGACGCCAAGGGCTACCAGGACGTCACCCAGGCCGATGTCGGCAAATTATTTGACAATCGCAAAAAACTCAAGGACGATTTTGAGATACCGGTGCGGGCGGACTATTAATATTCACCCGCACTAGTAGTCGGTGCCCCGGGCCATAAGGAATTTTTCAGCCCGGCTTTTGCTAGAACCACAGCTTTGACTCGGCAAACCGGTGGCCCGGCGCCGAGAAGTATACAGACAGAGCATAGGGTTCGGCTCTTGCGGGGTCCAGTGCGTCCTTTGGCAGGTCCTGAAAAATCATCAGTGGAATGGCTAATCTGGTGCCCGTCGGTTCCATTCTTTTAAGACGAACTTTACCATACCAGATAGAAAGCACCGCATCCCTCGGGCAGGTGTTCATATTGATAATCAGCATATCTTTTGATATGGAAGCGCGCAGCCTGAGGGTTAGCGGTTCTTCGCCCCAGATATGCAAGGTCGGGTCGCCGACGACGTGATAAATCTCGAATTGTTTGCGGGTGTTTCGATTGAAGCCATGGGCGGTCAGCAGGTAGGCCTTGGAATAGTTTAAAATGTCGCCCATCCGGTAGTATTTGATCGGATATCGCATCGTGGTCACGGGATACGTCGGGATGGCACCCGGCCAGATGGCATCATAAAGGGCTTTGATCATGCTGTCGTTGCGCCAGGAACCCGACAACTCCGTGGCTGCGATCAGTGACGGGGCGCCCCCGTTCAACGCCAGGATCTGCTCAGCGAAACATTCATCTTCTTTCTGCCTGTCGAAGCTTCCGGTCAGACAATTGACGCTAAAAAATATAGATGGCCGATGGCTCGATATGGCTTTTATAGCGTCGGTCTTAAACTTCGGGTTTGCCCACCCGGCTTTACTGCCGTGGCCCCGGTGGCCCACGATCAGCTGGCCTTCATTGACATAGCCGACCAGCCGCTTGGTCGCTATGCCCCCATTTTTTTTGTATAAAATGGATTCTTTGACTTTCAGCGGTACCGGCGTGCCATCAATATACTCGGACGGTTCCTTGGTGTTGGAGACATAAACCCGATTCACCTTGAAACCGTGGGATAGCATATGATCCCGAATGCTTTCCATGGTTTTCATATAGGCCATATTGGCCCTGCCATCCTGCAGCCCGTTTTCATCGACGTCCTGAAAGTATGCGGCAACGGTCATTCGATTATAATATTCCGGATCGTACGGCGGACTTTTTTCGTAGCGAATAATCTGATCCACGATGGACATGCCCTCTTGTTTCGAGCATGCCGGAATTCGGCCGCCTGAAATCCATGGTATAATACAATCCGAGTCATCTTTCGCATCCGCATCCCGGTGGGTAAAGAAGTAGTGATCCGTAGTGTTGCCCGAACCCCCGCTGGTCGGAATATGCTCCACGTCGCCGAATAACAGAACATAGCGCAGCGGTGAAAATGACTTTCGTCGCTCTTTGCGAATAAAATCCTTTATTTTAGCGACATCGCTTTTATCCGGCCCGGTGATGTTATCGATGCAGACTGCCCGGGTTTCGATTCCCTTCTTCTGCTTCCATTCGGCCAGCTTTTGGGCGGATTCTTCAAAACCATCACCGTAAATGATGTAAAATTCCGGAATATCGGGTCTGGTGCGGATTGGAGCTGCCGGGAGTCTGAGAACCGATGACCGCTCGAAAAAACTGCGGCTGGGGTTGAAAACCAGGTTGCCGAAACCCTCCAGACTTTTAGACCTGTACCAGGATACCCCATTATCCAATTCATCTGTGTCCGCTTCCATTCCTTCCGGCGTTTTGCCGGGCAACAACGTGATAGACACGTCGATATTACTATAAGCATGCAGCAAATTCTTTTTGGGATTATACTGCAAGGGTCGGACATGGATGCAGATCACCCGGTAGCCGTCCATATACATTGGCCGGCTGCATTCGACGACTTGGCCGGGGTAGAATTGATCCTGATTGTAGGCGTGCTCATCATATTCGACCGTCCCGGCATCTTCATCTTTCCTATTCTCCTGGGCCGGTTTTATCGTCAAGCCTGGATATTCCTTGGGTTCATTCTTTTCGACCTGAATCTCATAATTGCAGCCCGGCGGAATTTGGACAAACCGTCCGAAAGACGGCAACAGCGGTTTGCCGCTTTCTGAAAAAAAACCGATCCCCGATATTCCGACTTCATGCGGTTTGGCTGGCTTTTTTACCAGTGTAGAGTCATCAGCCACGTTGCTGTTATCGCTATCAGCCACGTTGCTTTTGTGTTCTGAAAGGACAAATCCCGGGAACATATAGGATATTTCCAATATGTTCTGATTTAATTTAAAATTTACCACGGGCTTTTCACCGTGCCTTTTCAGGTTATGACCCTCAGGGAGTTTACTTGCATCTAGTGATTTTAGTTCCGGCATGGGTTCCTCCTTTATTCAATTGGGTATTATAAATGGGTCAAAATAACCAAAGTTGCCACCCTTTAATTGCATACCATTCAAGGGTTTGCATTTCAGTCTGAAAGAGATCCGGTGCCAAGATCTGCATCCGGTTCGCCAGATTGAGCTTCATCGCCGGAACCAGCGCACGCGCAAGTTTGCGATTCGCATAAAAACGCTCGATCATTTCTTGCGGAGAACTGTTGCGGTTTAGATGGGTAAGGTACTTTAGCGGTTCATTTAATGCATCTTCGAAATCCATGTATTTTTTTGAGTCAATGGACCATCTCATCCAGTCTGCCAGATTATTCAATAAAATCTCAATATCATAATTTTCCGGCCGTTGAAATATTTTACTGCCGGGAAGGACGTGCAGATTTTCAATCCAATAAACAAACCCCCCCGCCTTAACCACGTTGGACAACATCTCCCGGGTTTCCTCAAATTCCGAAGGGGTTTCCCCCGGAAGATTGCTGATCCATGAAGTGGCGACGACCCCGCCCCGTTCGGCAATTTGTTTGACGCTGCTGAGAATTTGCCTGGCGTCGGAATTTCTGCCCATTCGTTTTAGTAAAGAATCGGAGCCGCTCTCACATCCCATGGTGTATCTCAGAAATTTAGCCTCTATCATTTTTCCTAATAATTTTGTATTTTCAAATACGACGGGATGAGTTTCCAGTTCGAAATACAAATTGAGGTTTTCGCCGATAATGTTTTCAACTAACTCCAGCATAAATGACGTATTTACAAATTGATTTTCTCCGAGAAATATTCCACGAAGCCCGTATTCCTGATAAACTCGCAATTGATAAAGAATTTTATCAATTTTTAAGGTTTGATAGGTACGGGTGTTAATATCTTTATTATTGCCGACACAATATGAACATTTCTCAGGACAGAGTCCGCGTGCGATATTTATGAAATGGCGTTTTGGCCAGAATATATTTTCAAAAGGCGGCGCGGCGGGAGAAATGATCGGAATTTCCTCCAGTTGCAGAGCACTCGCTTTGCCGGGTGGGTTGTAGATAAAATCGCCATTGCGGCTTCTGAAAGCAAGGCCGTCAATATCATTGAAATCGCAGTCTATTGGGATCAGAGATTTTTCAAGAATGTTCCTGAATGTTTTTTCCCCTTCGCCCAGGATTACGCCGTCTATATTTTTCGAGACGGTTAAAAATTCTTGCCAGCAAGCCGTCGCCATATAGCCACCCAGAAAAATTTTACTTTCCGGAAATATTTTTCTATATAAATTTGAAATGTATACGGCGCCACCGCTGTATAAATAAAAATGGGCCTGAATACCGCAGACATGTGCCGGGAATTTTCTCAATATGTTTTCAACCGGATTCTCTAACTGATCTTCACTTAGGCCGAAGCGCTTCATGGATTCCATCAACTGCGGAATATGAACTACGCGCACCTTAAAACCGCTGACATGTAAATACTGGGCAATATGAATAATCCCCAATGGAATTATCGTAGACAGATCTTGATGATCCTCCGAATTTTGTGGCGGGATCATGGTCGCATCGCTACCATAATCGTAGTGGGTGGATATCAAGACAGCATCGTACATAGACCGCTCCGGTCATTTGTAAAGGTGGCAGAAGACAACCCCCACCTCTCTTTCTTAGAAATAGGGTTTTTGTCCAGTCCCTGGAAACCGCGGCTTAAAGGTAATTTACAGACCTCGCCATTTAGTTTGAAAAAATAGCTGTGAACCTTTGTACATCCCGGAATTGCATGAAATTTGGACATAGGTCTAATTTAGGAATTCAGGGATTTAGGAATTTAGGAATTGAAGGAATTCTATCTCTTTAAGTAAATTGTGAAACAATTCCAGGCGCGGCCAAATTAGCAGCAGGCAACTTTAAAGTTTGGTTTTAATAAACTTCAAAATCGCCAAATAGTCAACTGTTTCCTCATGGATCTTCTCTTGAGGGCAACGATTTTACCAACATTCCATCATTCCAGGTGGGCGGCACAAAACCAGTGTCGTTAACAGCTGCATGATTTCAATATATTATAGAAATTCCGAGACGTTAATTAAGGCATAACAGGGCTGCCTACGATAATATATTGATTTCAAGCAAAATTTTCTGTAATGATAACTGTTATAAGGTCTAAAATAAGCCATTTCGGGATGAAAGTGCACTGATTAAAAATGACAAGAAAACTTAAGATTAGATATTACTTCCTCTTCATCTTTCTTTTACTCTTTTTGAATCCAATAGTGAGCCCCGCGCTCGCTGAAAAACCGCATAAAAATGTGGACCTTGATCAAAAAGTGAGAAAGTTTCTCGCAAGCCAGGAAGGTAAATGGGTCGATTGGAATGTTCCTGAAGTTGACGGGAAGGTTCTGTACGATCTCATCATCAAAAACAACTATCAAAAAGCAGTCGAAATCGGTACATCCACCGGGCACTCTGCGGTCTGGATTGCATGGGCTCTCAGCAAAACCGGTGGAAAGCTTATTACGATCGAGATCGACAAAGGCCGCTACCAAAAAGCCCTTGCCAATTTTAAAAAGGCCGGGCTGACAGACTATATCGATGCACGGCTGGCCGATGCCCATGAATTGGTGGAGGAACTGAAAGGACCGTTTGATTTCGTGTTTTCCGATGCCGATAAAGACTGGTATAAAAACTACTTTATTGCCTTGGCACCCAAACTCGAAGTCGGCGGCTGCTTCACGGCTCACAATGCGTCCGGCAATTGGGGCGGGATTAAAGAGTTTCTCGATTATGTGCAAAGCCGGCCAAATTTCGACACGACGATTGACCGGTCCAGTTCGTCCGGCATTTCCATCAGCTATAAAATTGCTGAGGAGTGACGGCCGGAATTCGACTGACCCCGAAAAAATATCATTTAAAACTGAATAATTCATCAGAGGAGGTTTTCCATGACCGGTGGCTATGCGGGCAAAATTGCATTTGTTGATTTAACCAGGGGTGAAATACAAACTGAGACACTGGATCAGGATCTGGCCCGCCAGTATATCGGCGGGCAGGGGCTTGGCGCCCGGATTTTGTTCGAGCGTCAGAAAAAGGGGATCGATCCGTTAGGCCCGGAAAACATTCTCGGTTTCACGACCGGACCGCTGACCGGGACCAAAACACCCACCGGCGGCCGCTACATGGCGGTCTGCAAGTCGCCTTTGACCGGCGGCTGGGGGGATGCCAATTCCGGCGGGTTTTTCGGCAGCGAACTGAAGGCGGCCGGCTGGGATGCCGTGTTTGTCAGCGGGATGGCCCCGTCGCCTCAGTATCTAATGGTTACTGACGATAAGATCGAATTAAAGGATGCCGCCCAACTCTGGGGCAAAGACACGGTCGAGACGGAAACCGCCATTCAAGACGCGGCCGATGACAAAAAAATCCGGATTGCCTGTATCGGACCCGCCTCGGAAAAGCTGTCTTTAATCAGCGGTATCATCAACGACCGGGGTCGGGCGGCGGCCCGCTCCGGGGTCGGGGCGGTGATGGGTTCCAAGAAACTCAAAGCAGTGGCGGTTCGCGGCACCGGCCGGGCGGTCATTGCCGACGCGGAGACCCTGCAACGGCTGCGCAAGGAATTTATTGGCGAGATGCGGGAGATGGGCGGATTTGCCGAGCTTTTGATGAACCACGGCACCTGCGGGCTGACGGCGGGGCTGGTGGCCTCCGGGGCCACGCCGGTCAAAAACTGGCAAATGACCGGCGAGCAGTCCTTTCCCAATCTGGCAGAAATTGCCGACGCCGATGCCATCATCCAGCACCAGACCCGCAAGTACGGCTGCGCCAACTGCCCCATTGCCTGCGGCGGTATTTTTAACGTCACCTCCGGCAAATACCCGGTCGGCGAAACCCATAAACCCGAGTATGAAACCATCGGCGCCTTCGGCACGATGTGCATGTGCGATGACTTTGAGACCATCATTAAATTAAATGAAATGTGCAACCGCAGCGGCCTGGATACCATATCCGCCGGCACCGCCCTGGCTTTTGCCATGGAGTGCTTTGAAAACGGCGTCATTTCCGAATCCGATATGGATGGAATTTCACTGCAATGGGGGAATGGAGAAGCCATGATCGCCATGGTGGAGAAGATGATCGTGCGGCAAGGATTCGGCGATATTCTTGCTGATGGGGTTAAGATTGCTGCACAGAAAATCGGCGGCGCGGCCGCGAAATTTGCCATGCACGTGGGCGGGCAAGAGCCCGGGCTGCATAATGCCCTGTTTCTTCCCAGCCGCGGTACCGGGTATGTGTGCGACCCGACACCCGGGCGGCACACAGCGGCCGCCATGGCACGGATTGACGGTGGTCCCGGTGCCTATGCACCATACCCTGAATTACAGATCGAGGAGTTTGAGCGCTATACTTACACCGGCAAAGGACCGATGAGCGCCACAGCCTCCAGTTATTTACAGACAGGGGCCAGCGCCGGTTTATGTATCATGCCGCTGATGTTTTTCGGCAATTTTCCTTTTGTCGATTTTTTTAATGCCGTGACCGGGTGGGGCCTTTCTATGGCCGATGTCTTGACCACCGGGGCGCGCATCCAGACCCTGCGGCAGTGTTTCAATGTGCGGGAAGGCCTTCAGCCCTCCGACATCAAATTGCCGGGGCGCATGGCCGGCCGCCCGCCCCAGGAAGAGGGACCGGTTGCCGGTGTCACGCTGGATGTCGACAACCTGGCCCGTGAATACCGCCAGGCCATGGGCTGGGATCCCGACAGCGGCCGGGCGGAGAATAGTACACTGGAAAAGCTGGGATTGATCGAGCTGATTCAGGCTCATGGATAAATGGTGCTATATCAATGTTGGGTGCTGTCACCAACGATGGTGCCGGAGTACGGGTTGGTAAATTAAATGAAACGGGAGTGTTGGACCTGGTTCAGACCGAGGTTAATAATTTGAGCATCTGATTATGCCCGTATTTGTTTTCCATTACTCCAAAACTCCAGTCTTTCTACACTTTAATTCCGGAGAAATTTTATTTTGGATTTCAATTTATGCCAGGATATTATTCGCAATATCTCCCATGTGATTGTCGGTAAAAAAGCAAGTATCGAGCTGCTAGTGGTTGCGCTGCTGGCAGACGGCCATGTGCTGCTCGAGGATGTGCCCGGTATGGGTAAAACGTTGATTGCCAAGTGTCTGGCAAAGAGCATCGGGGGAACATTTAAACGGGTGCAGTTTACACCGGACCTGCTGCCCTCGGATGTGACGGGATTTAATGTTTACAGCCAGAAGGCGGGCCATTTTGAGTTTCAACCCGGACCGGTCATGACCCATGTCCTTTTGGCCGATGAAATCAACCGGACGATTCCCCGCACCCAGTCCAGCCTGCTGGAAAGTATGGAGGAACGGCAGGTGACGGTTGATGGCCGGACCTATCCGTTGCCGACCCCATTTTTTGTGGTTGCAACCCAGAACCCCATAGAACTCGAGGGAACCTTTCCCCTGCCCGAGGCACAGCTGGACAGGTTTCTTTTAAAAATCAAACTGGGATATCCGGCGCGTGAGGAAGAGATTCAAATTTTAAATCGATTCCGGGAAAAAGATCCTCTCAAAGAGCTTGGGCCCGTCATAGAACCCGAGGCGTTTGTTGAACTGCAGCAGACCAGCAGACAGATTCGCGTTTCGCAACCGGTCGCCGCATACGTCACGGAGATTGTCAGGGCTACCCGCGATCATAATGCTTTGCAGTATGGTGCCAGCCCGCGCGCGTCAATCGGGTTGATGCGGGCGGCTCAGGCAATGGCCGGTCTTAAAGAAAGAACCTTTGTCTTGCCCGACGACGTCAAACAATTGGCCGATCCGGTTTTATCCCATCGATTGATTCTCAAAGAAGAGGAACGCATGCGCGGGGCTGAAGCCGGCCAGGTTATTTTAGATATCATTGACCGGACAGCGGTACCTGTTGGTGACGTTTAGGGGCGCAATATCATGAATTTGTAGTCGATAGTCCCGGGCATTTTGAGAAACTGGAGGTTTCAGCGATAAAAAATTCCAAATTCCAAATTCTAAATGCCAATTAAAACACAATGACCAAAATCCAAAATCCCAAACTTGTTAAAGTCCATGGATATCGAAATTGGAATGTATCATCTATGATCAACGGTGTCTTTCCTATCATCTTACTTTCGATTCCTCGTATGAGATTCCATAGTCCATTGTCTCTTTTTGGATTCTGACTAACGATTCGATGGCCTGGACTGTCTTGAAAAGCGAACCGCAGGATATCGAAGTGTGGTTTCGCTCCGCTCAGAGCCTTTAATTAAATAGATAGTATGCCTTACTTCGACATTCGATATTCGATATTCTGCGGTTCGCTTTTAACTTCGTGTCGTTTCATATGGGTGCTGCACAATACCAAAACGCAATTACCAGACGATTAAACATGGCCGCAGTTCAAAATTCCAAAATAAACGTCGATGAATCCAGGCTGCCGACCCTTTTAATCATCCCCCTGATTCAGTTACTTGTGGGCGTTTTTCTGATTATCGCCCTGCTAAACGATCATCGTGAACTGACGGTTTTGATCCTCATCGTGTTAGCAATTTTGATCGGAACAAAAATTTGGAGCCGATTGAGTCCGGCCAAAATCCATCATGAAACCATGCTGGACAAACAACGGGGTTTCCCGGGCGAGACATTTATTTTTTCCGCCCGGATCCGAAACGCCAAGATACTGCCTGTTCTGGCCCAACTTGCGGTATCTTTTTCAAAGGGTTTTCAACCGGTCGACAGCCCGGCGGCATTGAAAAAAAATTGCAGCCTGCTCTGGTATCAGGAAGTGAATTTCAAGTGCCGCCTGAATGCACTGCGACGTGGGGTGTACCGGCTCGGTGCGGCGCAGTTGCGGGTCGGGGATCTTTTCGGATTCTATTCCAGCAAGGCTGACACGGCCGCCGCCCTGGATATCATCATTTATCCCCGGTTGATCCCCTTAAAACCCGTTGCCCTGCCAAGGCGTGATTTATTCGGTATTCCCGGCTCCCAAAGTCCGATCGAAGATCCCGTTTATGTATACGGCACCCGCGAATATCAGAGCGGGCGACCGGCACGCTATATCCACTGGAAAGCCAGTGCCCGGTTAGCACAGCTGCAGGAAAAAATTTGCGAACCCGCGTCACAGGAAAAAATTTTACTGATTGTCGCAGTCGATCACTTTTCTGAGAACCAGGCGCAGGCCGAGTTTGAAAAAATCCTGGAAGTGGCCGCTTCGGCCGCTGTTTTTTTTGATCGGTCCGGTTTTGCCGTGGGGTTGGTGACCAACGGTGCGTTAAAAGGCGGCGGATCCCCTGTTTGGCAGATTGGCCGGGGGGTTCGGCAGATACCAAGTATTCTCGAGACATTGGCCAGGCTGCAAATGACGCCTTCGGCCGACCTGGGCGCTATCCTGAAACGCGGCTTAAATCTGCCCTGGGGAACGACCGGTGTCAGCCTGTCATATGATTCAGCTGAATCCTGCAATGAGATTTCGGCCTTCTTCAATCATCGCAGAGCGCCGATTGTTTCAGTCGTCTGCCGGTTGTCACCCCCGCCCGCGCCGGATCAGAAATTGCAGCCCGGCGTTGTCCTGGCCCTCGAGGATATTTGTGGGGAGGAGCCTGCAATCTACAGCGATTGTAGTGCAATCCACAGTGACTGACTGTCCAAAGATCGCTGCCATCTCGCAGAGGCTCACGGCTCACGGCTCACGGCGCACGGTATAAGGTGTATGGTAAGAGATGTAAGTGATTGTGTTTTGGATTAGTAAAATGAAAAGAAACCCAAACATATTATTGTTCATTTGCGGAGCCGGGGCGCAATTGTCCTGGCTTTATGCATGGGCAGCCTTTCTGCTTTTCTCGTTTTTCCAGCGAATTTATCCGTTGCCCGAGTCCGTTGGGATTTTCAGCCTGGCGGCATTTTTGTCGCTATTTTGCCGGCGGCACAGATGGCGGGTAATCCAGGTCATCGGTATTCACCTGGCGGGAGGCACCGCCGCCGGCCTGTGGGTCGTGCACGTTTTTTACTACCGCCTGGAGCCCTGGTGGAGCCGGGGCTGGTTAAGCGATTTTTTCAACCGACCCCGGGATCAGCTGGAATGGTTTCTTCTCTTTCTAGTTTTAGGTTCTACATTTGTTTTCTGGGCAGCCGGAATTAGGTTTGCACACCGGGTAAGGTCATACACTTCGGCCTGTTCCGGTTTTGATCGCGGAATAATCGCTTTTTTTAGTCTTTTCCTGGTGAAGTTGACTTTACAAACCCGCATGGGAGTTCAGTTTCACGATTCGATGGCACTTTTAATGATCTTCCCGTTTTTCATTTTCAGTCTGACGGAAATCGGGCTTGCCCGGAACCAGGGCAGCGGTCAACACAAAACATATCTTACCGGTTATTACGCCCTTGGTGTGCTGGCCAGCTTTACGATCGGCGCCTTGATTATCGGGACCGCCGGCGTTATGTTTTTTCTGCCCTACCTGAAAATGGCATCGGTGGTCGGGTATGACCTGGTGCAACGGGCTGCCAACCCCCTTGGACCGATTGTGATTGCGGTGATCAGATTTATTTTCGGACAGGCTGATTGGGAATCAACGATTTCGGACTTTACGCCTTCACTGGGCACTGGGGAGCCGGTGGTGACCGGTCCCTGGATGCTGATGCTGCAAAAAGTTTTGATCTGGGGCGGCTGGACCTTGCTGATAGCAATGGGAACGGTGGTTGCCGGCGTGGTGTTGTGGTACGCTTTTCGGTGGCTGTTCCTGAAGCGGGTCGGGGCCGAACCTGGCGGCAAACCTTGGAGCCTCCTGTCCTGGTGGACGCAAGTAAGGGCTTTTCTGACTGCTTTTTGGTTGTGGTCATTGCGCGCCGGCGCCAAGCGAAGTGCCGCGCAGTTTTATGCTGCCTTGCGGCGCTGGGGACGGCACAGCGGATTGCCGCAAGCCGCCAGTGAAACACCTCTGGAGTACGGTAAGCGGCTGGCATACCGCTTCCCGAATTTAAAGGCTGAGATTCTGCTGATTATTGAGATGCTGCAATCTGAGGTTTACGGGGAATATTCCCTCAGCTCAAAACAGATCACAAAGGCTGGCAAGGCCTGGAAAAAGCTGCACAGCCCGTTAAGGTGGCCTTTTCGCATAAAATCTATTTTCGGAGGTTAACTTGAATTACCGACCCCTTTTAAACCCGGAAACTATTGCCGTCGTCGGCGTATCACTGACCAATGACCGTCATCCGGCCAATGTCATCTATAACAAGATGCACCTGCGCTACCCGGTCAAGGTTTATCCCGTCAATCCCAGGGGCGGCATGCTGCAGCGCGACCGGGTCTATGAGGATATATCCCGCATACCGGCCAAAATAGACCTGGCGGTGGTGGCGGCCCGGGCCGAGTACGTGCCTGACATTTTGCAAAGCTGCATTCAAAATGGCGTCGGCGGCGCGATTGTCATATCCGGCGGATTTGCTGAAATCGGGCGGCAGGACCTGCAGGATCGCCTGGTTGAGTTGGCCCGGGCGGCGGACTTCCCCTTCATCGGTCCGAACTGTCTGGGCATTTATGCCCCCAACCGGTTTGACACGTTCTTTTTGCCCGGTGAGCGCCTGGTCCGGCCCGAGCCCGGTGCTGTGGCCATGGTCAGCCAGAGCGGCGGTGTGCTGGTGGATCAGATGGTCAAGTTCGCCGAACAGGGGGTGGGGCTGTCCCTGGCGGTAAGTATCGGCAACAAAGCACTGATTCGGGAAGTGGACCTGTTAGAGTACCTGGCCGCAGACAATAATACCCGCGTCATCGCGTTTTATGTCGAAGGATTTGCCCATAATGAAGGCCGGCAATTCGTTCAAATGGCCGATCAGCTGTCCAAACCCATCATCGTGCTCAAAGCCGGCAAAACGGTCGAAGGGCTCCGGGCCGTCTCGAGTCACACCGCTTCGCTGGCCGGCGATTACCGGGTATTTTCCGAAGTCATGGCCCAGCACGGCATTGTGGAGGCCCGGGACGAGTACGAGCTGGTGTCATTTTGCGAGGCCCTGAGCTGCTATCAGACGCCTGTCCGGGGCCGGGTGGGCATCATATCCGTCAGCGGCGGCCACGGGGCCCTGGCCTCCGATGTCTGCACCGCCCACGGCCTGACCCTGCCGCCTTTGTCCGAGCAGACCCGTCAACAGATCCGCGATAACCTGTCGCCCAGTGTCCGGCCGATCGCTTCCCTTGCAAACCCCATTGACCTGACCGGCAGTGCCGTGGACGAAGATTTTGTAGCGGCCGCCAGTGGTCTGTCCCGTTCGCCGGAAGTCGACGCCGTGATCCTGCTGCTGCTACCCTATTCACCGGGCATCAGCATGGATCTGGGGGCCCGGTTGAGCTACGTGCTGCGCCGGGACGGCAAACCCCTGGTGGCCTATGTACCCCACCAGGAAAAATACCGTATGCTGATCGAGGGATTTGAACTGAACAACGTGCCGGTGTCCGCTTCGATTGAAGGGGCCGTGCTGATGGTTGAGGCCATCCGGAGGTGTAAGAAATGCTGACCGAAGACATGCGCAACATTGTCGACAACGCCCGCGAAGCCGGCTGGGTCCTGGAGCCGGATGCCAAACGCCTGCTTTTTCTTGCCGGTCTGATGGTACCGGATTTTACTTTGGCCGCCACCGCCAAGGAGGCCGTCGCCGCCGCCGGCAAAATCGGCTATCCGGTGGTCGTCAAGGTGGTATCCGCTAAAGTTCTTCATAAGTCGGAGGTCGGCGGTGTGGTCGTCGGCGTGCAGAACGAATCCCGCTTAACGGATATATATGAAAAGTTATCTGCTTTAGATGGATTTGCCGGACTGCTGGTGGAAGAAATGCTGCCGGGCAGCGAATTGATCGTCGGCGCCAAAGTCGATTTCCAGTTCGGACCGGTAATTTTGCTGGGGATTGGCGGCACCGGTGTTGAAATATACCAGGATACCGCCATCCGCATGGCGCCCATCACCGAAAAAGACGTGCCGGAAATGATCGCAGGCCTCAAGGGGGCCGAACTGCTCAGCGGCTACCGCGGGGCCGAACCCATCAGCATTCCGGCAGTGACCCGGCTGATGCTGGCTTTTTCGGCCCTGGTCATGGATCTGGAAAATGATATCGAATCGATTGATCTCAATCCCGTCAAATGCACCCGCAGACGGTGCGTGGTGGCCGATGCCCGGATCGTGTTAAACGGCGATAGCGATTCTCAAACAGATTTTGATGACGCTCATCCATAGCAAAAGTTGTCTGATATTATGTCGCATATTGATCCTGCCAACCGGGCGTTTCAGCTTCGAGATTACCAGCGCGAATGTCTTGAAGCCATCATGACAAGATACCGGGCCGGCGTTCGCCGGCAGCTCACCTGTCTTCCGACCGGTTCGGGGAAAACAGTGATCTTTGCTGAATTTCCGCGCTATTTTCGCATGCGAAACCAAATGTTGGTGTTGGCCCACCGGTCCGAGCTCCTCGAGCAGGCATGCGACAAAATCCGCTGTACCAATCCGGACTTGAAGATCGCGGTCGAGCAGGCCGGACGAATCGCCGATCCCGCTTGCGATGTCGTTGTGGCGAGCGTGCCCACCTTGGGGCGCCGGGGATCGAAACGTCTGCAGCGTCTGGATCCGAACCGTTTTTTTTTGATCGTCGTCGATGAAGCCCATCACGCGACCGCCGCCACCTATAAGCGTGTGCTGGAATATTTCGGCGTCTTTGAAGCGGATACCGCCAAACTATTGGTCGGCTTTACAGCCACCCCCAAACGCGGCGACGGGCAAGGGCTCGATGCCGTTTTCCAGGAAATTGTATTTTCTCGCAGCCTTCCGGAAATGATTCATGCCAAGTATCTTGCACCCGTGGCGGCCTATCGGGTCGAAACCGACATCGATCTGTCCCGGGTGAAAACCCGCATGGGTGATTTCGTGACGTCTCATTTATCGCGGGCAGTCAATATCGCGCCGCGCAACGATTTGGTCGTGAACGTTTTTCGCTCCAAACTAGAGGATCGCCGGACGTTGTGTTTTTGTGTGGATGTTGCCCACACGCGCAGCCTGGCCGAAGCTTTTAACCGCATGGATATCCCTGCGGCCGCGGTCAGCGGCGATATGGACCGTGCTGCACGGGCAAAAGCGCTGGAGGATTTTCATACCGGACGGATTCGAGTACTTGCAAACTGTATGGTGCTGACGGAAGGATATGACGAACCGTCTGTTTCCGGTATTATACTGGCTCGTCCGACCAAATCCGCCCTGTTGTATACCCAGATGGTCGGCCGCGGAACACGGCTGCATCCGGGTAAGCAAAATGTGACGATCATCGATATTGTCGATGTTACCCGCGACCACAGCCTTACGACCCTGCCGGGCCTGTTCGGTTTTTCAGAAGAATTTGATCTTGAAGGCCACACCACCGGTGAAGTTCAACAGGCCATCCGCTGGGTCGAGATGAACCGCCCCTGGATTTCGATAGATCAGGCAACATCCCTGAGTGATTTGCGTTACCGGTGCCGGAGGATCGATTTGCTGAATCTGGAAACACCTGCTGAGCTGCTGCATTACAGCCGCTTTGCCTGGGTCGGCATGGGAAAAGGGGGCTACCGCCTGGGATTGGCCGGCGGCAAAGCCATCATGGTTGCACCCACCATACTTGGAGAATGGGAAGCGGTCATCCGCCAACACGGAAAGGAAACCGTCCTGGGGCGCCGTGCAAATATCCGATCAACCGTCACGATGTCGGAAGATTATATTGCCGATCATCTGAAGGAATCGGTCGGACTAGTGGTCCGCAACTCCCGCTGGCGGCGGGCACCGGCTTCCGAAAAACAGCTCAAAGTACTGCGCAGCAAAAAAATAAAAGTCCCGGAGGGACTAACGAAAGGCCAGGCCAGCCACCTCATCAGCATGCTGCCCTGATACCGGCTGAGTGTGAATCAACCCCAACTAAGGGATCAAAACTGTTGGTTTCTGGTATATCCTTGGCAATTTATATTATGCCGAGATTTAAAGTATAGGAGTGCTGGAGTGATGGAGTAAAGGAGTGTTGGGATTAAAAACGGAAATAGATCTCTCTTAAAAAGAGCAGAGCGAAGCGACATCAATAAATCTTCAATCTTCAATTTTCAATCATCAATTTCAGTTCATCCGGGTTAGGAGGTTACTAAAATGGAAGTTAAAGAAGCCATCGCCCGCCGTCTCAGCATTCGCAGATATGCTGAATCATCGATCCCTTCTGAACACATGGAGACGCTTTTCAGGGCTTTACAACAAGCCCCTTCGGCCAATAATGGGCAGAACTGGGAGTTTGTCTTTGTCGGTGATGCGGAGAAAAAGCGCCGCCTTGTCGGTGCATGCTCCAGCCAGAGTTTTGTGGGCAGCTGCACCTATTTCATTGCCGGGGTTGCCGATCCCTCACAAAAATGGCACATGGTGGACATTACCATCGCGCTCACCAATTTTACGCTGCAGGCTGCCGATTTGGGCTATGGGACCTGCTGGATAGGCGCTTTCGACGAAAATAGGGTTAAAGCAATACTGGGAGTGCCGGATGAAAGGAAGGTAGTGATCTGCATGGCCTTCGGTACACCGGAAGGCAGGCACGTTGCCAAAGGACGGAAGGGCTTCGAAAAGTTTATATACCAAAATCATTACGGCCGCCGCTGGAGCCCTAACGACCTAAGTTGAGCGTTTCAAATTTCAAAAGTAGGGTTGAACGGGAGCATTATCAGTTTGTTACTCTTTGCGAACATGGAGGTTATTTTCCGTGACCGATGAAAGGGTCTCTTGCCCGCTGTCCTTCGACTTCGCACTGGGTCGCTTGAGCTCACAGAGATCACAGAGAAAATTGCCCTTTGTCTGATTTGTTGAGAGGACAAATCAGATAAAACAATCAGACATTGTTGGGGGTAACCAAAAATAGATCCCAATCGTTGGCGGATGAATCCGGGCTACTTACACAACAGGCTAGCGTTGGACTAGAATGCGGAGACCTGTCCCGCTGAATAGCGGGATCAAGGACTCAGCTCAAGAAACTCAGTGAGCTCAGTGAGCGATAAAAAATACAATCCCTTGTGTTATCGAATATTTAGTAGAAAAATTAACAAACAGGTAATGCATACGGCTGAAGGTTGAACTGCTTTAATTAACGTTAGGCGACCACAGCTGGAATTTTGGGCTTGAAATAGCATGATATCCGTGTTATTGTGTTTTCATGATAAATTTATTTAAGAATAAAGCTTCCGAGGATGTATTCAATGGGAAGGCGACAAAAGCCGCTTTGAGGCTGTGTCCTAAAAATATTTGGAAAATTGCGTTTCGAAAACTCGATCAACTTGACTCTGTTTTATCATTAGAGGAGTTACGCGTACCTCCCGGAAATCGATTAGAGCCTCTTTCGAGAGATCGTAAAGGACAACACAGCATTCGTATCAATGATCAATATAGGATTTGTTTTATATGGACAGAAACTGGTCCAATGAATGTTGAAATAACAGATTATCATTAAACAATCATATTCAGGATACTATCATGATTAGAATACCAACCCACAGAGCGCCAACACATCCCGGTGAGATGCTCCTTGAGGAATTTCTTATTCCTATGGGACTTACTCAAAGGGATTTGGCAAACTCGATTCACGTGCCCTACCAGCGAATAAACGAAATCATCAACGGGCGTCGGGGGGTTACCCCGAGTTCAGCGTTGAGGTTATCAAAGTTCTTCGGGGTTTCTCCAGATTTTTGGATGAATTTGCAGCTCCGATGGGACCTATATTTTGCTCAGCAGTCTGAAGCCGATCAATTAAAAACTATCAAACCAGTAACCGCACATCAAAGCTCGGCTCATTAACCTTAAACGGCCAACCAATCGCTGAACCTGACCGGGAAAATTATGCGGTTTTACGTAAAGGCCATTGCAGGCTTGAGCAATTGGAGGCCGGCAGGTTAGCTTTACGGTGAACTAAACCGCTACGCGGTAGTACTCCTTCGATTTACCTTCTCTTCCAATCAAATCACATCTTAGGAAATAGGGGACGTTCCTCGGATTTACGGTTTACAAAATTGGATTTATTTGATACATGCTGGACATGCCTCGAAAAGCCCGCATAGACCTGTGCGGCGTAGCTTCAGCGAAGACGTACGCCCCTGGAGCGCTGCACCATATCATTGTCAGGGGGATTAATCGAAGAAAGATATTTTTCGATGATTGTGACCGTGATGATTTTTTGAATCGGCTTGGCGGTATCCTGTCAGACAGTAAAACTGCCTGTTTTGCGTGGGCGTTTATGACCAATCACCTTCACCTATTATTGAGGACAGGAGTCGCCCCGATCGCGTCGGTAATGCGAAGGCTCTTGACCGGCTATGCCGTGAGTTTCAATCCCGCTTGTAGCGGGATCATCGTCGCCATGGTCACTTGTTTCAGAATCGATACAAGTCTATTTTGTGCCAGGTCGCAGATCCGCCTCTGGAGGAAAGATCTGTACCTATTGGAACTGGTGCGCTATTTTCACTTGAATCCCTTGCGAGCCGGAATCGTGGAGGGATTAAAGGGGTTGGATACTTACCCTTACTGCGGACATTACGCCCTGATGGGAAAAACAGAGCCTGGTTTTCAAGATGTCGATTATATACTTAATCTTTTTGGTGGCAAGGTTCTGGAAGCCCGCAGACATTATCTGGAGTTCGTAAAGAAAGGCGTTGCGGCCGGACGCCGGTCCGATTTAACAGGGGGTGGGTTGGTGCGAAGCGCCGGAGGATGGTCCGCATTAAGAGCCATGCGCAAAGGCGAGAGCAGGATGAAGGGCGATGAGCGCATCCTGGGCCAGGGGGATTTCGTTGAGACCGTATTAAAAGCCGCCCAGGAGAATTTGGATCGAAAGTCTATGATCCGTGCTCTGGGGTACGACTTTAACTGGTTGGTGGATCGAGTGCTCGGTTTATTCGGTCTTAGTTTCAATGAGTTATTGACGGGTGGCAAGCAACGAAGAATGGTACAGGCTCGGAGCGTGCTATGTTATTGGGGGACGCGAGAACTATGGATGAGCGCGGTCTCGATATCGAAAAAACTGAACATCGCGTGCTCGACGGCGAGCGAATCCGCGATGAGAGGGCGGCAAATCGTCGAGGAGCACGCTTTGAAGCTTATGGAAGAGGACAAATCCGAGAAGCCGAGGAACGTCCCTTAATACCCTCGGTTATCCTCTCAATGGAGCGGACACCGCTTGCACGGCTTACGCCCCTTGCTCACGATGAAAGCCCTTCAGGCTTTCCCGCTCCGCGCGGGGTGCCGCTCATCTCGCTGCCCGTTGGGGTCACTGGAGGTGGGTTGACAAAGTGATCGCATTTCGCGACTACCTTATCCGGTAAGCCGGAGTGAATGATGGCGAAATCTAAGGCTATAGTCAAAGTTGACAGGATCCAACAGCGCATTCTGTTGATCCGTGGTGTGAAGGTCATGGTTGATGCAGACCTGGCAGAAGCTTACGGAGTTCCAACACGCCGACTCAATGAGCAAGTCAGGCGAAACAAAGATCGGTTTCCCGATGATTTCATGTTCCAGCTCACGACCGAGGAGAAGGCAGAGGTGGTCGCAAATTGCGACCACCTCGAGAAGCTCAAATTCTCCAAAGCGCTACCTCTCGTATTCACCGAGCATGGGGCCATCATGGCGGCGAGCGTTCTGAACTCACCCAAGGCTGTGGAGGTCAGCGTTTTCGTGGTCCGGGCGTTCGTCCAGCTCCGCGAAACCATCGCCGGTCACAAGGAACTCGCCCGAAAGATAGCCAAGCTTGAGAGAAAACTGGGCGACCATGATGAGCAGATTATGGTTCTGGTCGAGGCGATAAAACAACTTATGGATCCGAAGCCGCCCCCAAAGACCAGGCGGATAGGGTTTCACACTGATTAACCCCAACAATCTCTTCCAGCGGATCGCAAAAAACCGCGCCCGCTGAAGAGCACGTTATGCCAGTTGGAGGTTTGAATCTCTATGCACGAATTCCTAAACAGCAAGTTTGCCCTTTTCCTTATGGGGTCTGTGGCATTACCCGCTATCCTCGCCTTCTGGGAGTACCTCAAGACACGAGCGACACGACGCAATGTAAAGGACAGGCTTGCCCGGTTGGCGATCTGGCGGTACACACTTGTGGAGGACGGTTGTAAGGGGGATCATCCCGGGTTTCTGCATGCCTTCGACGTCCTCCGTGGAGGGATCGAATATCGGCGGCTCGACCCGAGGGAAATAGGAAATAGGGGACGTTCCTCGGATTTACGGTTTACAAAATTGGATTTATTTGTTACATGCTGGACATGCCTCGAAAAGCCCGCATAGACCTGTGCGGCGTAGC
>Ga0209791_1000177_pt1 | contig 33090 bp, 36 predicted proteins | sample WorMetTyACAVOLI1_FD_187422 | JGI IMG/M metagenome (GOLD analysis project Ga0209791, IMG submission 187422) | Marine gutless worms symbiont microbial communities from Max Planck institute for Marine Microbiology, Germany - Olavius algarvensis... ... | reverse complement strand
CCGGCCAACGGGCCAACGGGCCAACGGGCCCACGGGCAAACCGGCCAACGGGCTGACGGGCCCACGGGCCCACGGGCAAACCTAAGGAATCATGAACTACTATCCAGAATCCATACGGAATCTCATCAAGAACCTTTCCAAATTACCGGGAATCGGCGAGAAGACCGCCGAGCGGCTGGCCATGCATATTCTCCGCTCCCCGAGGCGCCAGGCCGAAGCGCTGGCGCGCAGCATTCATGACGTCAAACAGAACATTCGACTCTGTCGCTCCTGTTTTGCCCTCAGCGACCGTGACGTCTGCAACATCTGTGGAGATCCGAATCGCGATGCAACGGTTCTCTGCGTTGTGGAGCAAGCGGGGGATATGATATCGATCGAACGGTCCGGCGCGTTTCGTGGATGTTACCACGTGCTCTCCGGGGTCCTGTCCCCCATGGACGGCGTCGGGCCGGAAGATATCCGCGTTCACGAACTAATACGCCGGGCCGCATCCGGCAAGATCCGGGAAGTGCTGCTCGCGACCGGCACGAGCGTCGAAGGGGAGGCGACCGCCGCTTACCTGCAGGAACAGCTCACCCCGTTGCCGGTGACCGTCACCCGAATCGCGTCCGGCGTCCCTGTCGGCGGCGACCTGAAGTATGTCGACCAGGTGACGCTCAAGCGTGCCATCGAGTCCCGTCGCAAGGTATGAGAATCATGGCCTCCTCCGATCTCTTCGACTGCCGCATGTGCGGAGATTGCTGCCGGGGATATGGCGGTACGTATCTGACGCGGCGGGATATTACGGCCATTTCCGGATTCATCAAATTGGACGCGATCCGCTTCCAGGATATCTATTGCGCTCTCTCCGGCGGCAGACCGGTTCTGGCCCAGCGGGATGACGGATACTGTGTTTTCTGGGACGGGAAATGCCGCATACACCCGGTCAAGCCGCGGATGTGCCGGGCGTGGCCGTTCATTGAAGCCATTGTGACGGATGTCAACAACTGGTATTCCATGGCCGGCAGCTGTCCGGGAATGCGAACCGACGCGCCACCTGAGGAGATACTTGCCTGTGTCAAAAGGGAGCTGAACCGCCTCTGAGCCGTATGGTGTCGCGTCACAGAAACAGGTTTCAGAAAGGGGTGACAGCGAAGGCCGCATTTTCCCGCTATTTTCGGGAAATGACGCTATCCGGTGGTCCAGATCTCATCTTCGGTAAGGATGTACGCTGTCGCATCATCCATCCCGGGGGATTCCGGCTGGAGGATGCTCATGGATTCCAGTTCCCCCAGGCTGCGTGCCAGGGCGTTGTCCGAACTGTTCCATTTCTCTCGTAACCTCTGGCGGGTAATCGCTATTCCGGTTCCTGCCATTCCGCAGCAGAGCAGGTACAGGGAGATGGTTTCAACGGACAAGCCGAGGTTAAAAATCTTCTGATTGACGGCCTTGGGCGCACCGGTGGGATCCATAGTCGCTCCGCGCTGAATCGTTTATTGCCCCCGCCACTTTATACACCGCCGCCGGTGTTGTCAAAAACCACGGACATCACGGGGTATCCCGCCCTCGGCCGGATGCCCGCGACATGTCGAAGAGATGGATCATGATCGGTATCCTGGATTCGGGAATCGGGGGCCTTCGGGCGGCCAGGGAACTCCTTGACCGGGTGCCGGATGCGGACCTGATCTACTTCGGAGATACCGCAAGATCTCCCTATGGCGTCAAACATGGAGACACTATTCGCCGGAATGCGTCGGAGGGGCTGAAGTTTCTGCTCGCCGCCGGCGCAACGATCATCTGTATCCCCTGCAGCGACATATCCGGCGCTGGATTCGATCTGCCGGACGGGCTGCCCCGGCGGTCCATCATCGATGCGGTCTCCGCCGGGACCCATGCGGCGTTGGCGCTGCCGCAACTAAACCGGATCGGGATCATCGGCACCCCGGCAACCATCGCCAGTCATGCGTTTGAGAGGGCGCTTGCGGCGGCGAAACCGGGTGCCCGCGTATATGCCAACCCATGCCCGCTGATTGTTCCTCTGGTCGAGGCCGGACGGCTGACCAAACCGGAAACGTTCCGCATCATCAAAAATTGCGTGTCTCCGTTGAAACGGCGCCGGGTCGACACCCTTATCCTGGCCTGCAGCCACTTTGCCGTTTTGAGGCGGACCATCCAGCGCAAAATCGGGAAGCGGGTTTTTCTTGTGGATGCGGCGGAAGCGGCGGTTGCCGACACTGCGACCCGTATTTCCGGATCCCCGGGAGCGGTTTCCCGGGGAAAAACCTCACGGTTCGTTGTAACAGACCGATCCGAATATGTGGAACATGCAGCCCGGATCTTATTTGGAGGGCCCGTGGCACTGGAGCTGGCGCCTATTCCCCCGATTCGCTCGGAAACGTCGCCCCCCGAAGCTTCATAAACGCTGCCAGCACCCTCTCCGGGGAAATCCGGGACATATCGCTGCCCAATGCATGATCAGGGACGCCCCTCGATGGTCGTAACACCGATACGCGGGGGCCGACCGGGCGCCAGCAGGCAGGGTCGGTGGGGCCGAAGCAGGCCACCGTCGGGACCCCCATCCATGCCGACAGGTGGCTGACACCGGAGTCGTTGCCGATCAGGCCGCCGGCGGTTTCCAGGTTGTCCATCAGCCGGTCCGGATCGGAGATCACCAGCGGCTGCGCCTTTTCCCATCCGGCGGCGATTCGGGGAGCCACATCCAGTTCCGCCGGGCCGATGAGGATCTCGGGCGCCATGCCGCGACGCTGAAGTCGGCCAAAAATGGTCTTGAAATGCCTCAGGGGCCAGCGCTTTCGAAGGCTGCCCGCTCCCGGATGCAACAGGATGCGGTCCGGGTCCACCCCGTGGCGATTCCGGCTCCCCGACCGGCCCATGGGGCCGACAATCGCCCCGGGCGATTCCACCAACCCGGCGGCTCGCAGCGCTTCCACGATAAACTCCGCTACATGGACCCGCTGATGGTCCGGCGGCCGGGGTGACACCCGAAACACCCGCCCCCTGAGACAACGCCGAAGAACCTGCTCGACCGCTTCCGAGAACGATATCAGGAGAATGGTGTCGTAGTTCTTCAGGATGCGCTCTGCGGGGGGGTCGATGGCATCGGTAAACAGAGACACAAATGCCGCAGCATCGATCGAATAACGGCGTTCCGCGAGACCGAGACGGCATGCCACGCGCCCAGGTCCGGAGCGGCACAGCACATCCACGGGTCCGATCTGCTGCTTCAGAAGCCCCAGAGCGGAAAAGGTGAGAATAAAGTCCCCCAGGGCGCCCTGGTGTATCACAAGCGTTCTAGTTTGTGTCGGACTGTCGGTGTTATGGCAGATGTGTGAGTTCCAATTCTATTTGCTGGTTTCTATGGGATGAGCGCAAAGATAGTGTCGGAATCGGTATCGGGTTCGGTATCGGCATCGACTGCAACGATAACCAACCGGTCTCGATTCCGATTCCGAGTCCTTCAGCTACACCCTCGCCGCATAGTTCGGACCCGCGATCAGCAGGTTGTTTGTGATGGTCGACTGGACCTTTTCCATTTTGCTGCCGAACATGATGTCCCGAATCAGGCCGTGCCCGTAAGCGCCCAATATGACGAGGGCGTCGTGGGGGATGTGGTAAAGGTTTTCCTCGAATTTGCCTTTTTCGAAAAAATGCCAGTTTTCCACGTATTGTTCCCGTGCCGCTTCGAGGCCCTGGTCCCGGATAACCTTGTCATAGAAATCGGGTTTTCGGCCTTCGATCTGGGTGACCATCTCCACAGGAACGCCCGACTCCCGGCTGATCCGGATACCCAGCCGCAGAGCATTTACGGCATTTGCGGAGCCCCCGAAAAGCACGGTCACGCGGTTCCATGGTTTAAAGGCCGGGCTGGTGACCAGGACCGGGAATTTTGCCGATTGCACGATACGTCTCACCCGCGGGCCGATGTAACCCAGCCCGATTTTGGTCGAGAGGTCGCTGATACTGCGGGGGCAGCACATGAAGTCGAAATTGGTAGAGATGTCCGGGAGGGTGGATGCGGTGTAGTTCTTCGGCTCCAGAAAGACCGGTTCGATGCCGGCCTCCTCGGCCAACGCGTTGGCATGCGCCAGAGCCGTTTCCGGAGCGGTCAGATAGGAGCTGTCCAGATCCACCTGGACCACATCGTTTTCAAAATACATCAGGAACTTGGTGTGCCTGGGAATGTAAATCACCAGGCTACTGCCGACGGTATTGCAGAAAAAAAGAGACTGGAGGAGGGTTTCCCGTCCCAGGGGGGTGTTGCGAAAAATGTGGAATAATTTGGGTTCCATGACAATTCCCTTTCAGCCGCCGAGGTGAACATGCCGGGCTATTCGCCGGACGTTTGCACCATCAGCTCTTTTCGGTATTGATCGAGGAGTGTCGCTTTTGAAATCATGCCCATAAAGCGGTCATTGGACACCACCGGCATGCTGAACAACCGACGGGCATCCATCCGCTGAAGCACTTCGGTCAGATCATCCTCTGCGGTCACCACGTCCACTCCGGTGTTCATGATCTGCCCCAGCATCAACGCATCGTACATGCCGATGTTGAACATATAGGGTCGGATATCATCCAGGTGGATCATCCCCAGAAAACGCCCGGTCCTGTCGTCTTCCACCGGGAAGTAATTCCGGCGGGACCGTTTCACGATATCGATGAAATCCCTCAGCAGCATGTTCTGGTGGACGCACAGGCAGTCGGTCTCGATGAGTTCCTCGATGCTCATGTCCGACAGTACCCGCGCATCGGTGCCGGGCCGCAGAAGCTGGCCTTTTTCCACGAGCTCTTTCAGGTAAAAGGACACCGGTTCGATATAATGACAGGCGGTCGTGGAGATCGCCGAAACGATGATCAGCGGCAGCATGACCTCGTAACCACCGGTGATTTCCACGATCAAATAAATGCCGGTCAGCGGGGCCTGGAGCATGCCGCTGATCAGACCGGCCATCCCCAGGAGGGCGAAGCAGCCCTCGTTGACCCAGCCCACCGTCGGCCACATAAACACAAGCGCCCGGTGATAGGCAAGGCCCACCAGACTGCCGATAACCAGGCTGGGTGCAAAGATCCCGCCGGAGCCCCCGGTGCCGAGGGTCAAGGATGTTGCGACAATTTTAGCCAGGACGAGAAGGGCGACAATCCCGATGCCCTGCATGAAGGTGCCGTTAATCATCTCCCGGATAGAGTGATATCCTTCCCCAAGAACTGCCGGCAACAGGATGCCGATGCAGCCCACGGCACATCCGCCGGCTGCGGCCCGTGCCCACAACGGGATCTGCCACGACCCCGACAACCGGGCACTGCCTCTCAACAGGCGGGTCAGCAAAATCGACGCCAGGGCGCACAGGAGCGCCAACCCGAAACAGGCTGTGATGTCGAGCAGATCGATGTGGAACAACCGGTGTTCGAACGCGATCTGATTACCCTGGAGAATACGGCTGATTTGAGCTCCGGCAACCGAAGCGATGGCCACGGGGATGATGTTGATCGCCTTCCACTCGCCCAGGATGACCTCGATGGTGAAGACCATCCCGGCGATGGGGGCGTTGAAAATGGAGGAAATGGCGCCGGCCGCACCACATCCGACGAGGGCGACCCGCTGCCGATGGTCAGACAGCTCGATATCAGTCGGGAAAAACTCGATCGGAGGCGCATCAGGCCCCCATACCGCGATACGCTGTAGATGACCTCCGGAACCCCGTGGCCCGGCCCTTCATTGACGATGTTGTGCAGGAATATCGAAGATAGCGCCGCCCCGATGGCCGGCAAAACGAACCCCCACCAATAGTGCCGAACCGGATGCAGCCACTCGAGCATGGCGATCAGGGCCCGGTTCAGGGCCACAGCGGCCAGGCCGGCACAAATCCCCACTATGATGGCGATCAGGATGAGCAGGAGCCGGTCGTCGAAGCGAAAAATCCGCCACCGGCCCGGGTATCGCCAGGAAGCCCACATGTGTTTCATACACCACCGGTCTGGTGCCATGGTTTTCGGGTTATCGCCGTTGCGATGCATATGTTCCGTTGAAGCGTATCGGGAACCACGTTTACCAAAGACATTCCTAACGCAAAGGCGCAGAGCGCGCAGAGAAGGGTTCTTTTTTCCCAGATTCCTGTGAGGGGGATTCTGGAAAAGCGCTGCCCCATATATGCATAAACAATCGGGATCTTCTGCCGGACGGTGTTTTTTGCTTTTCGCCCTCTCAGCGAAAAGCAAGTAGGAATATCGCCTCTGCGTCCTCTGCGGCTCTGCGATAATATGTGTCCCTAAACCAATCGGAACGGAATTCCGGCAATCGCACGAACAGGTTCCGGAGGGCTCACATGCCGGACATTTCCAGTTGTTTCTCGAACCCGGCGATCCGTTCGAACAAATCCTCCTCTGCCGGGGCCGATCGGAGAAATTCGATGAATGCGTTGTCCCTGGCACAGTAAGAGAGCCGGGACAGCAGGTGCAGGTGGGCTTTCACCGACGGACAGAGCAGGGCAAAGAACACAAACACCGGCCGATCATCGATGGCCCCGAATTCGACGGGGCGGGCCGGAAAACAGGTCGTGATCACCGGCTCGCTCAGCAGTTCCGATAATGGGGTGCGCAAATGCGGGATGGCGATGCCGTTACCGATGCCTGTAGAGGCCAGCTGCTCCCGTTCCAGCAGGCCTTCCAGGAGCTCGTCGCGCGACTCGCGGGCGATATTCGGAATGCGGGCGGTGACCTCCACCAGGGCGGATGCCACCCCCTCTGCGCGGAGGCCGTAGTGGACACCGCCGCGCTGCATCACCGGCAGAAGGTTTTCCAGTTTCTCCGATGCCTCCGCATCGGGTGTCTCCCGGCGCGATCGGGGTGGGGAAAACGTCAGGTTGTGGGCCCTCGCCCAGCGTTCCAGGGTGGCCCGATGAAAGGCGCACGAACGGCCCTCCCGGTGAACCGGGATCCGTCCCTGGCGGATCCAGCGCTCCACGGTCTGAACCGGTAAATCAAGGTGCTCGGCGATTTGTGCCATTGACAATTTCATGGGGTATCCGGTGAATCGGTGAAATCTGACACCTGTGATGGGCGACCCCGTCGCGTTTCGTAAAACGGGCGCACGATGTTATTCGGGGTTGGCCGCGTCGGTCTCGCGGACAATCCGGATGTTCCGCTTGGGATAGGGGATCTCGATGCCTTCCCGGTCAAACGCGGTTTTCACCCCATCGGTGATGTAGGTGATCGTGTTGATACGGCGCCGGGCATCGTTGATCCACACCCGGGCCTGGAGATCGACGGATGATGCCCCGAAGTTGACCACCTCCACCTTCGGAGGCGGGTGTTTTGTGATCCAATCTGCGGATTGGGCCACCTCGACAATGAGCTTCTTCGCTTTTTCGATGTCCGCATCATAGGCGATACCGATGTTGATGCGTACCCGGATCTTGGAATCGAGGGTGGTGTAATTGATGATGTCCCGCATCATGATTTCATTGTTGGGGATGATGATGACGATGCTGTCGGTGGTTCTGATTTTCGTGGCCCGAAAACCGATGTCGATGACATCCCCCCAGGTGGCGCTGTTTTTTGGCGAGCTCCACACCTCGATCCGGTCGCCCACCTCAAACGGACGGTCAATGATCAGCATGATGCCGGCGATCAGGTTGGACAGGGTCTCCTTGGCCGCAAACCCGATGGCCACCCCGGCCACCCCGGCGCCGGCCACAAAGGGCATGATGTTGATTCCCAGAAGATCCAGGGCGATGACAAAGGCCGTGGCATAGAGTATCACCCCGGTCAATTTTTTGAGAAGGTCGAAGAGAATGTTATCGATCTTGGTCCGTGTCTTTTTGGCCACATACGTTTCCAGATAGTAGATCAGGATACTGACCAATTGCCGTGCCGGAGATACCAGTGCAATGATGATGGCCGCGCTGAAGAGCTTTTCCAGCCCCTCGAATTTAAAAAGTTGGAAAAAATTGGTGCCGACGAGAAGCACGATGGTGTACCCGATCCCTTTGCGGATCAGAAGGAAGGTCTCTTCCTGGAGGGGAATGCCCCCACGGGCGGTGACCCGCCGGTTCAAATAGGCGACACCCACCGGGAGACAATCCAGATCGCCACGGCAGCAAAGACCACCACAAGGACATGGGCCCAGACCGGCAAGTTGTAATCGGTCGTGTTGGGCAACCATTCCTGCAACAGGTCGAAATATTTGTGGTAAGATTTCATCGACTTCCCTGTCCCTGTATCGGTTCACCCCAGACATCGGATCACGTGGTTCCAGTGCCTGGGTTAAGAACACGTATTTCTATTTCCCGCCAGGCCATTTGTCAAACCCGCGGCGGACGTTTATGTGCAGGCGGTAAAGAAAACGGCCCGATCCTGGGACCGGGCCGCTGGAAACACTCGGATAGGGCCTGTGGCTATTTTTCGGCGGAGCCGAAACCGGCCTTGATGTATTCGCGATTCAGCCGGGCGATGTTGGTGATGGAGATTTCCTTCGGGCAGACCGCTTCACACTCCTTGTGATTGCTGCAGTTGCCGAATGCCAGGTCGTCCATCTTTCCCACCATGGACAGGGCCCGTTTCGCCGCTTCCGGGCGCCCCTGGGGCAGCAGGGCCATGTGGGATACCTTGGCCCCCACAAAGAGCATCGCCGAGGCATTGGGACAGGCCGCGATGCATGCGCCGCAGCCGATGCACGCCGCGGCGTCAAAGGCCAGTTCCGCATCCCGCTGGGGGACCGGCAGGGTGTTGGCATCCGGGGCGCTGCCGGTGTTGACCGAAATATAGCCCCCGGCCCGGATCAGGTCGTCCAGAGCGGCGCGGTCCACAATCAGGTCCTTGATGATCGGAAACGCACGGGCCCGCCAGGGTTCGATGACGATGGTGTCACCGTCGTTAAAATGTCGCATGTGAAGCTGGCACAGGGAGGTGCCTTTCTCCGGACCGTGGGCCTCGCCGTTGACCACACACCCGCAGGAGCCGCAGATACCCTCCCGGCAGTCGCTTTCGAACGCGATGGGTTCCTTGCCGTCCACGGTGAGCTTTTCGTTGACTACGTCCAGCATCTCCAGAAAGGACATGTCGGTGCTGATGTTCGCGGCATTGGCGGTTTCCAGCCGGCCCTTTGCCTCGGGGCCTTTCTGGCGCCAGATTTTCAGGGTGATATTAATCGTCTTAGTCACTTGTAACTCCTTGTGGCCAGTTCAACGTTTTCGAAAACCAGCGGCTCCTTGTGGAAAACCGGCTCTGCGCCATCTCCCGCAAATTCCCAGGCCGCAACGTGGGAGAAGTTCTCATCGTCCCGCAGCGCTTCATTTTCCTCGGTTTGAAACCCTTCGTTGAAGTGCCCGCCGCAGGACTCTCGGCGCTGCAGTGCGTCGATGATCATCAACTCGGAAAATTCAAGAAAATCGGCCACGCGACCGGCTTTTTCCAGGCTCTGGTTGAGATCCCTGTCGGCCCCCGGCACCCGGACATCGTTCCAAAACTCCTCCCTCAGGTCCTGGATCATGCCCCGGGCTTTCTCAAGGCCCTCATCTTTTCGGGACATGCCGCAGTAGTCCCACATGATCAATCCCAGCTCCCGGTGGAAATCGTCCACCGTCCGGGTGCCGTTCACCGAAAGCAGACGCTGGATCTTTTCATCGACCTCCTTGACGGTCTGGCTGAACGCCGGACCTTCGGCGGTCACCGGATCCCAGGACACGGTGTTCAGGTACCCGCCGATGGTGTAGGGAATGACAAAGTAACCGTCGGCCAGCCCCTGCATCAGGGCGCTGGCGCCGAGCCTGTTGGCGCCGTGGTCGGAGAAATTGGCTTCCCCGAGTACAAAGAGGCCGTCAACGGAACTCATCAGGTTGTAATCGACCCAGAGCCCGCCCATGGTGTAGTGAACGGCCGGATAGATCATCATCGGCATTTCATAGGGGTTGTCGGCCGTAATTTTTTCATACATCTGGAAGAGATTGCCGTATTTTTTCTCGATGGTATCCCGGCCGTCGCGCTGGATCGCATCCCTGAAATCAAGATACACGGCCAGCCCGGTTTCGCCCACGCCTTTGCCCATGTCGCACTGTTCCTTGGCGTTTCGGGATGCCACGTCCCGGGGAACCAGGTTGCCGAAGCTCGGGTACTTGCGCTCGAGGTAATAGTCCCGTTCTGATTCCGGGATCTCGCTGGGCGCCCGCTTGTCGCCCGCCTGCTTGGGAACCCATACCCGGCCGTCGTTTCGGAGGCTTTCGCTCATCAGGGTGAGTTTGGACTGATACGTGCCATGCACCGGAATACAGGTCGGGTGGATCTGTGTAAAACAGGGGTTGGCAAAGTAGGCGCCCCGTCGATAGGCGCGGTATGTGGCCGTAACGTTGCAATTCATGGCGTTGGTGGAGAGGTAGAACACATTTCCGTATCCGCCGGTGCACAGCAGTACGGCGTGACCCGCGTAGGTTTCCAGTTCGCCGGTGACCATATTCCGGACAACGATACCCTGGGCACGGCCGTTGCTCACAACCACATCCAGCATTTCCCGCCGGGTCAACAGTTCGACCTTCCCGAGGGCCACCTGGCGCATCATCGCGCTGTAGGCCCCGATAAGAAGCTGCTGTCCCGTCTGTCCGCGAGCGTAGAAGGTTCTGGAGACCTGGGCGCCGCCGAAGCTCCGGTTGGCCAGCAGGCCCCCGTATTCCCGGGCAAAGGGAACCCCCTGGGCCGTGCACTGGTCAATGATGTTGTTGCTGACCTGGGCCAGCCGGTAGACATTGGCTTCGCGAGACCGGAAATCGCCGCCTTTGATCGTATCATAGAACAGGCGCCAGATGCTGTCGCCTTCATTGGTATAGTTTTTTGCGGCGTTGATGCCGCCCTGGGCGGCGATGCTGTGGGCCCGACGGGGAGAGTCGTGATAGGTAAAGGCTTTCACGTTGTAGCCGAGCTCCGCCAGCGATGCAGCGGCCGAAGCCCCGGCCAGTCCGGTGCCCACAACGAGAATGTCGTACTTCCGCTTATTGGCCGGGTTGACCAGTTTCAGTTTGAAGCGGTGCTGGTCCCACTTATCGGTTAAGGGACCGAGGGGAATGTTGGCGTTGAGGGACATGATGGGTCCTTTCTAAGCGATAAACAGAATGTATACGGGGATGAAGCCAAAACCGATGGCGAAAACCAGACTGAGCCCCAGGCCGATGATCGTGATAGCCGGCATATATTTCGGATGATTGGCCCCGAGGGTCTGAAACAGACTCCAGAAACCGTGGCTCACATGGAGCGCGACAACCACCATGGCGGCGACATACGCGACCACATAAAGCGGATTCTGGAACGCAGAGGCGACCAGTTCGAAGATGGTGATGTGACGTTTGTCCACGAAGCTGAAATTGATCAGGTGAAAAATGACAAAGGCCAGGATGATAACGCCGGTATACGGCATGGTTCTCGATCCGATACTGCGGCCCCCCGAGCTTCGATCGACCGCGTATCGGGTCGGCCTCGCCCGCCAGTTCTGGTAAAAAAGCAGGGCGCCGGTCAACACATGGATGAGCGCAAAGGTCAACAGGCCCAGTTCGGCAACGGTGAGCAGCGGACCTAACGCGTGCAGATGCTCAGCGTACGAATTAAACGCATCCTTGCCCCCGTAGATGGTCAGATTGCCGGCAAGATGGGCGGCCAGAAAGCCGATGAAGCTCAAGCCGGTGATCGCCATCAACAACTTTTTTCCGATGGCCGATCCAAGGGTTTGGGTAAGCCAATTCATCGTAATCCTCCATGATAAAATCGTGTAACGATTTTATGAAACGCGACGATGTCGCTTATCGGACGAAAGGTTTACCCGCCATTATTGTGACGGGTTTACCCGCCTGCGGCGGCGCAAATGTTACCCTTGCAGCCCCGCTTACCGGAATTTCCGCATCGCTCCGACACGCAGCGGGGAATCTACCCGGGTCGGTCGAACCAAAGGAGTTTGACTATAAACTTGATTCCGGACTGTCAAGGTAATTTTTCATCCACCACCGGTCCCGTTCCGTGGCCAGGATCTCGTCGGCGATCTGCCGGCCGGATCCCGTTTGAAGTCGGTCCAGAACGTAGGGGAGCCATTTATGAGCCGGGGCATACCCCTTGTCAATGAGATCCTTTAGCTCGAGGATCAAGCCGAGTTGGTCGGCATCCTTTGCCAGCCTGGCTTCCGCGGACGTACCAGCATTGAATTCCGAAAGCAACCCGGCAATGCCGGCTTTGAGTGATGACGTGCCGCCCAGGTCCTCAAGGGCACGGGTTTCGTTGGCTTTGACATACGCTTTCTGGACATTGTTGAGATCGCCGATTCGGGACTCCGGCAGGTCATGGACAATGCACATGGCCACCAGTTTACGGGCATCGATCTCCGGCTCCATCGTTGACAATACAAACGCGATGAACACCGTCATGAAGGAGTGCTCGGCCACCGATTCCTTCCCGGCTCCCAAAAACTGGAATCCGGATCGGGGTATCTCCTTTAAAAACTTGGCCTCGAACAGCAGATCCGCAACTTGCCCGGTCATCGTGGTTTTCCTTTCCCGATCGGCGTATTTCTTGACACGTATGACCAAATCGTATAGCTCTTACAGTTTAAAATCGCAACCGGCTTAAGCACATCAGCACCGCTGTCGCCGGTGCCCCTCCAAACCGTCGAACTGCGCGGGTATAGGTGATCGATGTTACCCAACAGCATCAATGTATTTCAAATGGTTCTCAACGCCGGGCTGATGGTGCAGTTCGTCTTGCTGCTGCTGCTGATATTTTCCATCGCCACATGGGCAATCATTTTTATCAAGTGGCGGTATCTCCGGAAAGCGTTTCGGGAATCGGCGGCCTTTACCGAATTTTTCTGGAAAAGCCGGAATCTGTCCGATGCATTTGCCAGGTCCAAACAGCTCCGAAACAGCCCGGTGGCCCGTATTTTCCGAATCGGATATATGGAATTAAAACGGCTGAGTCAGTCCGGGGCATCCATCGCTGCAAAACGGGGTGGGGGTGAAGCCGGGACACTGGGAGCCAAATTTGCCGGAATCGATAACGTCCAAAGAGCCCTGCGGCGCGCCATTAATGTCGAAATCACCCGAATGACCCAGATGGTGCCCTTTCTGGCGACCACCGGCAACACCACCCCCTTTATCGGTCTGTTCGGCACCGTATGGGGTATCATGAACTCATTTCACGGCATCGGGCTCCGGGGGTCGGCCAGCCTCGCGGTGGTTGCGCCGGGAATATCGGAAGCGCTGGTCGCCACGGCGGCAGGTCTGGCGGTGGCTATCCCTGCCGTGATCGCGTTTAATCATTTTACCTTTAAAATCCGTATAGTTGAATCCGAACTCAACAGCTTTTCAGCCGATTTTCTTAACATCATCGAGCGCGAGCTCATCCGGGTCGAAGGAGAAGGTCATGAACAGCGGTAGTGACAGCTCCCGTCTGATGTCAGACATCAATGTGACGCCCTTTGTCGACGTGATGCTGGTACTGCTTATTATATTTATGGTGACGGCACCGATGATGGTCCAGGGGGTTGGTGTCGACCTTCCGGAGGCGACCTCCGAGCCGCTGTCATCAAAATCCGATCCTCTGGTGGTCACCATCGATGCCACGGGTCAGGTGTTCATTAACGATTTCAGCGTGGATCCGGACAACCTGAACGAGAAGCTGGCGAAAATCCTCGAGAGGCGATCGGACCGGGAAGTGTTCCTCCGGGCGGATCAGGGCATTCCGTATGGTGCGGTGGTCCGCATCATGGCGGAGATCAAGGGGGCCGGCGTAGAGAAGCTGGGCATGGTCACCACGCCCATACTGGAGGAAGTTTCGAAAACCCCAACAAGGTAGCACCATGCATTACCGGGAAGCATACCCGCTTCACGGCACAGGGATCGATTTTCGAACCTGGACAGGATTCTTATCGCTGTCATTCCTGTGCCACCTTCTGCTATTCGGGATTCTTGTCCTGACCCCCGGGTATCTGCCGCAGCGTGACACCTTCCCGGATGTCATTAATGTGACCATGGTGACCCTTGCAGATCCGGCCCTCCAGGTGACCGGCGAATCGGCAACGGACGCAGTGGCCCGGACCGTGCCTCAACCCACGGGCCTGAAACCCAAATCACCCGCACCTGCGGCAACAAAACGAAAACGCCCCAAAACATCGCTAAAGAAGAAAACCTTCAAATCGTCGAAGGTTGTCAAAAGCGCCATCGACCGGCTTGAGGAAAACATCCAGGACACCCGGCCCGATCCGCTGCAAAAAGCTTTGGAGCGGCTGAAACAAGAGGTCGGCGAAGCCCCCCCGCCATCATCTGCAACGCTACCCTCGGCTGCGGTCCGACCACGGCCGGGGCTTGTCGGCGGATCTGCCGAGGGCAACCGTAAGATAATTGAATTGTTGGATATCTACCGGGTGGAAATCGCCTCCCGGGTGCGAAAACACTGGGCGTTTTCTGCGTCTCTGGCCGGCGGGCAGGAGGGGCTGGAGGCGCTACTGGCCTTCAAGGTCATGCCCGACGGTACCATTACCGATATCTGGTTCGACAAGCGGAGCGGGAACCGGCACCTGGATGAATCCGCCGAAAGGGCCGTCAGGAAGTCGAGTCCCGTGGGGCGCCATCCGGAAAGCCTGACGTGGCCCTATGTGACCGTGGGGCTGCGATTCACACCGGAAGGTGTGAAATAGGCTCTGGAGGCTGGCCCGCCTGACGGCTGGATGCTGGATGCTGGATGCTTGAAGTCGGAGGCTTGCCCGCCTTTGGCGGGTCGGATGTCTGATGTCAGAGGACAGGTGTCGGGTTTCAGGTTTCAGGGATAAAAGGATCTCACAGAGCTCGCAGAGTTCTCAGAGAAAAAAAATAGTACTAAGCTAAAGAATAAAGCTCACAGCTTGGTGAGACCGGCGAACGGGCCAACGGGCCAACGGGCCGACGGGTCAACGGGCCCACGGGCAAACCGATTACCCCGGATACTGGATGCTGGATGCTCGCCGCCGCTTTACGGGCTGGATACGTGATTCTGAAGCTTATATGACAGAGCAGAGCGATTCCACAATTTTAGGCATTTTACATTTCAGGCATTTATTTTGGGCCAACGACCCAACGGGCCAACGGGCCAAACCGGCAAAACCGGCTAAACCGGCAAACCGGCCAAACCGGCCCACGGGCCCACGGGCCAACGGGCCAACGGAATATCGGGCTGGCGGATTGACAATTTAAACTTATCATTTGGATGGACGTGCCGGCGGAGTGAGATCAAATGGCCCTTAAAAAATCACTAAAAGGTTGTAATAACTTGAAAACAATTGTTAACAGCGTTGTTCTGATCGTACTATGGGTGATGGTGCCGGCATCGGCGCTCGGAGCCGAATACGACTACATCGATATCCGTAATCCGTATTTACGGAAACTGCCCATCGCAATTCCGGTATTTGCCCCTATGGATAACCTTTCAACCGAAGAGGCGATGGCGGACGAATCCACCCGGCTTTTCAGCAAGTATCTTGATTTTACGAGTTATTTTCAAATGATCGATCCTGAAGCGTTTTTAGAGGATCCGAGTCGGACCGGGATCACCACCGATGCCATCGCCTTTCATAATTGGACGGCTGTGGGTGCCGAGCTTCTGGTGACCGGCGGGGTCCGCTACGACGAAAGCAGCGGGCTGCTCCAAATGGAGCTGCGCCTTTTCGATACCCTCAAGGGGAAGCTCCTTGTGGGGAAGCTCTACAAGGGAAAGGCGGGAGACGAGCGGCGGATGGTCCGGCGTTTTGCCAGCGAAGTGATTCACGCCCTGACCGGCGATTGGGGCATATTCGACTCCAGGATCGCCTTTGTCTCAAACGGGACCGGCCACAAAGAGATTTTTATCAGCGATTTCGATGGGAACAACCCCCGGCAATGGACCCGTCACAATTCCATCACCCTGTCGCCGGCATGGTCTTCCGACGGCAAATGGTTGGCCTATACCTCCTTTGCCAAAGGGAACCCGGACCTGTATATCAAGCACATCAAGGAAAAACGGGGGATTGTGCTGAGTAAAAAGGGAATCCATACGAGCCCGTCCTGGGTTCCCGGGCAATTTGCTCTGGCGGCGACACTCTCCTTTTCAGGGGATCCGGAAATTTATTTGTTGACCGGAAACGCAAAAATTATTAAAAGAATTACAAAAAAGTGGGGAATTGACGAATCCCCGACATGGTCGCCCGATGGCCGGAAGGTTGCTTTTGTGTCCAACCGTTCCGGGAGTCCACAAATTTACATCAAGACCATAGATACAGGGCAAGTCGATCGTCTGACATTCCTGGGGCGGTACAATACCCAGCCGAGCTGGTCGCCACAAGGGAAACGGATCGCATTCGCAGGCTTGGAAGACGGTCAGATCAACATCTATGTGATCGGCGCAGACGGTAAGGATTTGTTTCAACTGACCCGGGACAGCGGAGACAATGAGTCCCCGTCCTGGGCACCGGATGGCAGCCTGATCACGTTCAGTTCTACCCGTGAAGGGGTGTCCCGGATTTATGTAATGACCGCGTATGGGACGGATCAGCGCCGACTGCTTATCCTGTCGGGCAAACAGAGCAGTCCGGCCTGGTCGCCGAGGGTCGTTAGCAACTAATTCTTGTCTGGATATCGGAAAAGGAGGAAAACATGCGACAGAAGTTGTGGTTGGGCGTGATCCTGTTTCTTGTTTTGCCGGGATTGTTGTTCACCGTATCCTGTGCGAGACAACAGGTGCAGTCGGACACGACCGGAACACAGCAGGCGCAGGAAGAGGCCGCCCAGGAAGAGGCCGCCCAGGAAGAGCGGGCACAGGATCAACAGGATCAAGATGAAATGGCGCGGCAGCGGGAAATGGAGGCCCAGCAGATTGCAGAAGAGGCTGCCCAACGGGAGGCCATGGCCGCTCGCATGTTGTTTGAGAACGAGCGTATTTACTTTGAGTTCGACAGCTCTGCCTTGCTTGCCGAGGCGCAGGAGGTGCTGAAACGGAAAGCGGAATTTCTCAGAGACAACCCCAACTCGCGGTTTACCATCGAGGGCCATTGCGACGAACGGGGTACCGAAGAGTACAACCTGGCTCTGGGGGACCGCAGAGCGGGCAGCGCCAAAGCCTTTCTGGTCGATCTGGGGATCGCGCCCTACCGTATTACCACAATCAGCTACGGTGAGGAGCGGCCTCTGGACCCGCGCAGCAGCGAAGAGGCCTGGGCGAAAAATCGTAACTGCCAGTTCGTCCTTGACTAGAACCCGAACCGTTTGTTAACGCCTGTGGCATCTCCGCCGGGTGTGACGTCCCCGGCGGCGAATCGGAAACGATGCCGTGACATACCGGTAACGCCCAGGATGAATGGATCCGCTGCTACGGTTCCATCGATATGACGGTATTTCCGGAACTCACCTACAACCAATCCGTTCGCGGGACGCAGGCGGGAACATTTTCCGCCTGCGTCCCCGACAGTTGTGCCCGCCGATTCCGGCGGGTATTTTTTTTTCATGGACGATCTATCCCGATCCATGTCCTGGTATCCGTTCCTCGATGACATGCCCGGGATAGCGAATCGATAGGGGACCCCTTGTCATGAAGTATGCCGCCATTGTGCTCATGATCGCTGCTTTTGGAATGATCGGGTGTGTGGGTGACGATCAATACGCCGGCCTGGACGGGCGGCTTTTCCGACTCGAAGAGCAGCAGCAGGATATGGAGCGGCGTTTCGATCGGCTCGAGCAGGGATACCGGAAGATCGACGCCTCACGGCAGGAAATCGACACCGATGTGCAGACCTTGAGAACCCAGCTCGCGGAGTTCCGGGTCGAAAACGACAATCTGCGGAATGAGTTGGGAGGGTTGAGGGGACGGCTGGAGGAGACGGAATACGCCGTCCGGGCCAAGGAGGACACGATCTCCGAAACCGGGGTTGCACTGGCGACCCAGGTCGGCCGCCTGGATGAATCGGTGGTGGCCCACGATGAGCGTATCCGCCGGCTCGAGGAGTATCTTAGCTTGGACCTGGCCGGAGCGCCGCCGTCGGACATGCCCGTAACACCGCCGGGGGAGGTGTCCGAGGACGACCTCTACCGGTATGCCAAAGTCGCTTTCGACGCCGGAGATATGGAAACCGCCCGCAGCGGGTTTTCCGATTACCTCAAGCGGTTTCCCAAATCCCAACGTGCCGATAACGCTCAATTCTGGATCGCCGAAATCTATTTCCGTGAGAAATGGTTCGAGAAGGCGATTCTCGAGTATCAAAAGGTCATCGAAGGCTATCCCAAGGGGAACAAGGTCCCTGCCGCGATGCTGAAGCAGGGAATGGCTTTCTCGAACCTGGGGGATCGGTCGAACGCACGCCTTATCCTCCGGGAACTGGTGGCCAAATACCCGAAGGCCGGCGAAGCCGAGATCGCCCGAAAAAAACTCAAGGGCCTGTAATGACACGGACGGGAGCCATCCTTCGGGAAGCCGGCGTTCCCGGTCTGTCCCGGAACACGGATACGTCATGAAGATCATCGGGATAGATCCCGGTGTGGCGGACACCGGAATCGGAATTATTGAGGGCATCGGACGAAACGTCACGGCCTATTCCTTCGGAACCATCCAGACCGATGTGGACGCCGACCTGCCGGTCCGGTTGGGTCAGATTTTTCGTCGGCTCCAACGTGTCCTAAAGGACGAATCGCCCGATACCATGGTTGTCGAGGAGGTCTTTACCCTGAAAAAGAACCCCAAGTCCGGAATCCTTTTGGCAAAAGCCAGCGGCGTGGTGCTGCTGGCCGGCGAGCAGGCCGGCATCCCGGTCTGTGAGGTTGCCGTTCGCAAAGCCAAACAGGTGCTGACCGGCAGTGGGCAGGCCAGCAAGACCCAGCTGGAGAAAGCGGTGCGGCATCATCTGAACCGGGAGGCGCCTATCCGACCCTTCCATGCGTCGGACGCCCTGTCGCTGGCCCTGATCGGTTTCTATCGTAACGACAACATGCCTGACACCGTCGTACGCAAAGTTGGCTTATGATCGGATATCTGGAAGGCAGCATATTAAAAAAGGATGACGACCGGATTCTGTTGCTGGTCAACCAGATCGGCTATGAGGTCCTGCTGCCGGTGAATGTCATGCAGACCCTGGCCGGAACCTCCACCGGCGAGAGCATTTCCCTGTACATTTATTTCCAGCAAACCGAGCGCCAACCCAAACCCGTTCTGATCGGCTTTAATCTGGAAGCCGAACGGGAATTTTTCGAACGGTTTATCTCGGTGGAAGCCATCGGGCCGATCAAGGCGGTCAAAGCGCTGACACTGCCGATTCGTGACATCGCCCGGGCCATAGAATCGGGGGATATCGCCAAGCTCAGGCAGCTGAAGGGGATCGGAAACCGGACCGCCCATAAAATTGTCGCCACCCTCCAGGGCAAGATGGAAAAGTTTGCCCTGATCCGAAAAGACGAGCTCCCGGAAGCGCCCCAGGTCGAAGACATCACCGAACAGGTCCTGGTGGTCCTGATCAAGCAGCTTGGGCATAAAAAAAGCGATGCCCGGCGCATGATCGCCGATGCGCTGACACGAAACAGCGCGATCCGGAGCCCGGAAGATCTGTTTAACGAGGTCTACCGCGGAGAGATTTCACCATGACCGAAGAGACACCCACGACCTTGACCAGGGGCCGGAGCATACTGGCCGGATCCCCCCAACCGGTGGATCTGGAACCTGAAATGATTTCACTCCGGCCGAAGCGGTTGGGCGAGTATGTGGGGCAATCAGAGGTGACCGAGGCACTGAAAATCGCCATCGAAGCCGCTAAAATCAGAAAAGAACCCCTCGAGCACGTCCTGTTTCACGGTCCTCCGGGACTCGGAAAAACAACCCTGGCACATATTATTTCAAACGAGATGGGGGGTAATTTAACGGTCACCTCGGGTCCGGCCCTGGAAAAGGGCGGAGATCTGATCGGCATCCTGACCCGACTCGAGGAGGGCGATATTCTGTTTGTCGACGAAATTCATCGCACGCCGCGAGCGGTGGAGGAATTTCTATATCCGGCCATGGAAGATTTTGCCGTCGATTTTATTTTTGACAAGGGTGTCCAGGCCCGGAGTCACCGGTACCGGCTCAAACGGTTCGTGCTGATCGGAGCGACCACCCGTGTCGGCTTGCTGTCTGCGCCCCTGCGGGACCGCTTCGGCATTTTCCGGAGCCTCGACTTTTATTCGGAACCGGACCTGGTACAGATCACCCGACGATCGGCCCAGTTGCTCAATGTTGTCATCGATGACGCAGCCTCCTCTGAACTGGCACGACGGTCACGGAGAACCCCGCGGATCGTCAATCGGCTCCTGAAACGCGTGCGGGATTACGCGCAGGTCCGGGGGGACGGAACGGTGACCGAAGCGACTGTTGCTGCGGCCCTGGAACTGGAAGGCGTGGATGAAAAGGGGCTCACCGAGCTGGATCGGCGTTACCTGAAAACGGTCATCGATTTCTACAACGGGGGGCCGGTCGGCATCGAGGCCATCGCCGCAACGTTACAGGAGGAGACCGACACACTGGTGGATGTCGTGGAACCCTACCTGCTGAAAGAGGGAATGATCATCCGGACCTCTTCCGGCCGAAAAGCGTCGGATACGGCCTACCGGCACCTTGGCTATCGACGGCAGGACAACCTGTTCACCTAGTCCGGGCCTTGCGTGGATAAAAGGATTTCGGGAAATCCCCGGGCTCGGCACGGCGGGGATATACCAGGCAACGGGGTCATGATTCATCAACATGATCTAACCGATTACAGCGTACCCATGCCCGTTATCACGTTGCTCACCGATTTCGGACTGGACGACGAATATGTGGGCATCATGAAAGGCGTGATCCTCTCCCTGTGCCCCCAGGCCCGGATTATCGACATCTCCCATCACGTGGCCCCTCAACATGTCCATGGCGGGGCGTTTATGCTCCGATCCGCCTACCGTTATTTCCCGGCCAAAACCATCCACATCGCGGTTGTCGATCCCGGGGTCGGCAGTTCTCGGTCCATTGTCGCCATCCGCACCGAGGAGCATGTGTTCATGGCGCCGGACAATGGGCTGTTGACATGGATCCTGGAGGAGACGCAGATCGAGCAGGCCGTGCGCGTGGACAATCCACACCACGCGCTGACCCCGATCAGCCGCACCTTTCACGGCAGGGATGTGTTCGCCCCGGCAGCGGCCCATCTCGCCTGTGGCAGCGAATTTGCCTCTCTTGGATCTCCGATGGACCCCGATCACTTAATCCGGTTGCCTCTGGAACGGGCCGGTGTCTCAGAAGACGGCAGCCTGGTCGGCAGCGTCATCCACATCGACCGTTTCGGGAACCTGGTGACCGACATCGACCGGCACCTGATGGATCTTTTTGTGGGTGACCGGCGTTACCCTGAGGTGGAAATCGCTGTCGGCGGGACGGTCGTCCACGGCATTTCCAACATGTATGCCGATGCCGAACCGGGCCGGCCCGTGGCCGTCATCGGGAGCCGGGGATTTTTAGAACTTGCCGTGAATCAGGGTCACGCTGCTGAAAAAACCGGTTCCAGGGCGGGTGATCGGATTTTCGTGCGTGTAGCAAAATAAATCAAAACTATATGAACTCATTGACAAAAATTGATATTTCGGTTATTGGGTAGTATAGGTTCGATGGCGGCCCGATGGCAACAGCGGGTGACACGACCCGATGGACCCCGGCTGTTTCACCGGACGGGACAGTCCCGGGGGAAACCCATCTCGACATCGGAACCACCGAGAAGCGGAAACAGAAACAGAGACATTAGCAGGATATCGAGGAGGTGCAGGTGAGAATCGACACGCCCAGGCGGGTGCTCCTGTTTCCAGCGGCGGTTGCCGTCCTGTGCATGTCCGCCGTGACCCATGTGCAGGCGGCAACCCAGGCCGAGCCTTCGCGCACGGCTCCGGTGGAGATGTCCATCTTTTTTGCGCCGGCGGAGCTTCCGGAATACGTCATTCTCGTTGAAAAGGGGCTCCAGCGCCTTTCTCTGTTCAAGTATGACGGAACGCTTTCGGAGGTGCTCCGGATGCCCTGCTCCACCGGGGAGAATCCGGGCCCCAAGGTTCGCTCCGGAGATGCGAAGACCCCCGAAGGGGTCTATTTTTTTACTAAAGAGCACACGCGCCGTGAACTGGCGCCGATATATGGCTCCAGGGCCTTTCCCATCGATTATCCGAATGTCATGGATATCCAGCTCGGCAGAAGCGGCAATTCCATATGGCTGCACGGCACCAACAAACCTCTGGCACCCAGAGACTCCAACGGCTGTATCGTCCTCCGGAACCAGGATATTGACCGGCTGGCCCAATTTATTACGCTGAACCGGACGCCGATGATCATCGTGAACACCATCTCCCAAAAACCCGTTGTGCCGGATCGGCAGACCCGGACCGAGATCCTGGATTTTGTGGAGACGTGGGCGCAATCCATAGAATCCGGGACCTATCATGACTACTTGACATTCTACGATGCCGAGTTTCTTCCGGACCTCCACTGGTGGATGGAATGGTACGGCCTGAGAAAAAAGTTTCGCCGGAACCAGATGTCGTTTTCCATCGAAACGGATGACATTTCCGTCTTTCAATACAACGGCATGGTGACGGTCCTGCTCGATCGTAAAATGGCGAGCCCAGCAGGCATCACCGCGACAGGGACGGTCAAACTCTTCCTCACCCGGCGCGACGGTGGCTTCCGGATTGTCGGAGAGGATCATCTGGTGCTACCCAGCAAACTGGTGTTGAAGAAGGGGGACCATCCGCTGGTGGTTGCCGGTCGCAAGCTGGAGCCGGCGGCTATCGAAGAAACGGAAATTACCGATTTGGTGGACGGATGGCTCAGCGCCTGGTCCGGCAAGAACATCAGAGCCTACGGCTCTTATTACGCGAAGGATTTCAAATCTGAAGGTGGAGCGGACCTGGCCGGCTGGCTGGCGTATAAACGGCAGCTGAATAGCAAGTATCGCTACATCCGGGTGACCCGAGACAAAATGACGATCCGAAAGGACAAGCAGCGACGGGCGGTCTCGTTCATCCAGACCTATCGATCCAGCCGCTTCAAAGCGGTGGGTGTCAAGGAATTGATCCTGAAAAGGGAAGAAAATCGATGGAAGATTTACCGGGAGATCTGGAAAAAGAAATAGCCAACCGGTCTTTGCCAAAGCCTTCCAAGCGTCGCCCGAACTGGACGCTCCTCTTTGTGGGAGACGACGGTCGTACCCGGTCCATCCGGCCGTTCAAGGGATTATTCTACCTGTTTGCAGGAATTCTGATGATTTCTCTGGGCGCCAATGTGATCCTCTATGTCCTCCACAAAGATGGACTGAAAGAGACCCGCCGGCGCACCGCAGAGATTAATCAGTTGCGGCAGCAGGTGGATACCCTGCGCTATGACAAAGACGTGCTCATGGCCCGCATGGTCATGACCCGAACCCGAGCGCTCTTCCCCTCAGAACACAACGGAGTCCCCCCGGGCGCAAGAATCCCAGGCCCGGGTCTCCCTGACAGATATCGACATTTCTCGATCGGAAGCGAACGAAAACACGGTTCAGGTTCAATTTAATCTTCGCAAGATAGGCAACCAGAGTGAGACCGTTTCCGGTCATGCATTTGTTGTGTTGAGGCTTGCCGAAGACGATCCCCGGCCCCGGAATGTGACCATTCCCTGGGCGTCCCTGGACAGCGGAAAACCGGCACCCACATCCCGGGGACAGTACTTTTCCATATCCCGGTTTAAACCGATGAAATTTGAACGTCGCAATATAAGGGGATTGGAGAAGTTCTCAAGATTGACCGCCTATGTCTTTGATACCGCCGGCGGGCTTCTTCTGGAAAAGGAATTCCCCGTGCGGATACCGCCGCCGGAGCCAGTCGAGGCGACCGCGTCGGAGAGTGTCGAAGTACCGGCACCGGAGACAAGCGGAGTCCCCGAGTCGGAGATTATCGAAGCCCCCGCACCCGGGGATGTCGAGGAAACTGCGCCGGAGAGCAACCCAATAGGATAACGTTCTGCGGTCCAGGAGATGATTCGCCCGATGCCGCTGCAGAGGATAACAGCACCATGATGCCCCATATGACCCCAAAAAAGCAGGTTGCCGATCTGCTGGGCCGTGGCCGCCGCCCTGACCCTATGGGTTCTTGGCCTGGCGACACCGGCAGACGTACGGGCCCAGAACCGCACCCACACGGTGTACTACGAAGGGACCGACCATGAATTGCACGTATACCGGATCTGGGGCAAAAAGCCCGGGAAAACCCTTTTGCTCATCGGGGGGATTCAGGGAGACGAACCCGGCGGTTTTCTCTCGGCCGACCATTACGCGGATCTGGCCCTGGCGAAAGGCAATCTGATTGTCGTACCCCGTGCCAATTTCCAATCCATTGTCCTGAAACGCCGGATCATCAATGAAGATATGAACCGCAAGTTTGCGGAAAGCCGGCAGGATAACTACGAAGCCAAAATCGTCCGGATTCTCAAAACACTGATCCAGGAGAGCAACTGCCTGCTCAACCTCCACGACGGGTCCGGATTCTATTCGGATACCTGGGAATCCTCATCTCGAAATCCCCGGCGTTATGGGCAATCGATCATTGCCGACAGCGAGACCTACGCCAATCCGCAAACCGGCGAGCGTCTCGACCTGGGGGAGCTTGCCCGTGTTGTTTGCCGGGAGATCAATCAGGACATCGAAAATCCGAAATATCATTTTCATTTCAACAATCACCGTACCCATGACGCCGACTCGATGAACAAGGAACAGCGAAAATCCGCCACCTACTATGCGCTCTACAAGATGGGGATACCGGCATTCGGCATCGAAACCAGCAAATCGCTCCCTCTGGAACTGAAGGTTCGTCATCACAATCTGGCGATAAATGCCTTCATGAAACGGCTGGATATTGTCACCGAAACTCCCGGGCTCAATTTAGAACCGCCGGTCATGCGCTATATGGTGCTTTCGGTGAACGACGCCTTGCCGATGGCGATCAAAAATGGTCAAACCCTCACCATCTGCCCCGGGGATTCCGTGAAAGTTTCCCATATCGAGGCAAACTATGAGCGGGGGCTCAGTGCCGATATCATCGGCTCCGGCACGATGAACGACTTCCGGAAAAAAACCCGGGTGTACGATTCGACGCGAATCGTGGCCCGGAAAGATTACATCGACTTCGGTACGATACATCTGGATGTCGACATCCGCCGGGGCACGCCGGCATCGGCTGCGTCTTCAAGACTGCCGGAAATGGGCGCTCCCTTTTTGTTGTTCCGGGTGAAAATCAACGCCCAGGAACGTCTGTACCAGAGCGGTACCACCGTGCAGATGATAAAGGGCGACCTGTTCGAGCTTGTCGATGCGATGGCCGGGGGGACCGATTCCCGGGATCTCCTGGTGAATTTCAAAGGATTTGTCGGAAATCGGGCAACAAACACGGGGGAAGACCGGGGCTACGAAATCGATACCGGTCGCGACCTGTGGCAACGATACTCGATCCATAAAAAGGGAGAGATTTATCCGGTTGTTGTCAGCAAGGATGAGCGCGTCCTGGGCAAGCTGTTTGTCCAACTGGCGGCACCCAGGCTGCAATACGTGATATTGGGACAGGAAAACGGACCCGCTTTGTGTATCACCCCCGATGATTCAACGGCCGTCGTTGCCGGTCGGCCGATCCGGATGCTGGATATCAACACCAATGTGAGCGGTAATCTGGGGGTTCGGGCGTTTGTCAGCAGTCCCGGGCGGCCGAGGCAACCGATTTCCGTCAACGAGCCGTTTTTTCTCAACGAAAGAGGCGACGCTGACCCCGTTCACGGCAAGCAGTATCATATCACGATCATGCGGGGAACCATGGTCATCGGCAAGATTCCGTTAATACTCGGCCAATCCTTTGGAAAGGCGGTTTCCGAGGAAGGCATGGTCGACAGGGAAAACATTTCGTTGGAGAAGAAACGTGGGAAAACGGGCTGAGAACATCTCAATTGTCGACCAGGGATTGATTGTAGACGGCAATATCACCTGCACCGGGAAGCTGATCGTTAAAGGTGTTGTCAAAGGCACCCTTGATGGGGAAACGGTCATCATTGCCGAGGCGAGCGCAAAGTCGGTGACCATCGGCGGCTCCTTCGAAGGGGTGATCAACGCCGAAAAAGAGCTCATTGTTCTGTCAACGGGAGTCTGTTCAGGCCGGGTCGTCTGCCACGATCTGGTCGTCGAGGCCGGCGGTGTGCTCAACGCCGAAGTCATCTGCATGAGGCAGCTGCCGGCGGATGGCGATGCTGACGGCACCGTCAAGAAGGTGGATTTCAGCAGCTGAGACCTCTCCCGGGACCTTCAACGCTCGGATTTCGCACTGAAACGGCTGCGGAAATCTACCTGCAGCGGGAAATGATCGGACGGATAGATATTGTCAAACGGATCTGATATCGCACCGGCCGATAGGACTTCCAGATCACCGGAGTACATGATCCAGTCGATATGCCTGCCATCGGGAACCCCGGTAAACCCATGATAGGTGCCCGGGTAATCGGGCGCAAAACCGTTTTTGAAGACCCGTTCCGCTCCGGGCGGCCCCGTCGGGTTGCCTCCTGAAAAGACACCATGAACAGCGGATTCCGGTCCGGCATTAAAGTCTCCCACGAGAATCCCCGGAAGTTCCGGAGGAAACTCGGAAAGATGCCGTAGGATCATCCGGGCACTGTCGACCTGGACCGCCGGGTCGAAATCCAGGTGGGTATTGATACAGATCACCCGAGCATCACCGGATTCGAACAACCCCATGGTACATTGTCTCGGCCACCGGCTGTCGGGGGAACGGCTCGGGACCGTTGGCGTCAGGCTCAGGAAAAAGTGCATGTTCCTGCGGCAGGTCCAGTCGGATCGGTAGAAAATGACGTTGTTTTGCCAGAAGGTCGGGGCCGGCAGGCGCTGGCCGATCATCCCATACCCGGGAAAAACGGATGCGAGAAAGTCTATCTGGAAATCATTGGCTTCCTGGAATCCGACAAAATCCGGATTCCGTTGATCAAAGAGAGAACCGACGCTTTGCTTGCGGTTCTCCCAGCTATTCGGCCCGTCCTCGGCCAGGCCGAAGCGCAGGTTCATCGTCATCACCCGGAACCGCTTCGGGAATGGATATGGGCTCGGGACCGGGGCCTCGGCGTTCATCGTGCACCACAATCGGAGTGTTTCGGGTCCTCGGCCAGGAGCAGATCCAGATGTCGGGAAAGGTCCAGTTCCACCGTCTGGAAGTTTTGGAACGTGACATCCGAAAATGAGAAACCGATCCGATCTTTCAGAAGATCGAAAATTCGAAGGTAATTTTTCAGGATTCGACACGGCCAGGGTAAATCCAGCCGATCGGCATAGTGTCGAATGTCTGTGCCCGCGCCTTCGATTTCGATGAAATTGCCGAAGGGCAGCGTGTCGAGGCAGAACAGGGTGTTTTCAATCCGGAGGGTTTCCCGCCATTTTTCATAGATCTGCTCCTGGTGGAATCCAAGCCCGGAGAGTATCTCGGCCATCGTTTCAAAGTTGCCGACTTCAGTCTCCAGCTCCCGGAATATCTTAAAATCGGGATTCTCTTCAGGAGGCGCGGATTTCAACGTCAACGTGCATGTCGCATCGCGGCGGAGTCGAAGCAGACTGCGACGGCGATACAGGGTCTTTTCGGCGTCCTCGAACCGGATGTTTCTCTCGAAAGCGCGACCTTCGGAAACAGCCCCGATGGCCAGCAGCCGGTCGCGGATGATCGATTCATCTGCCACGAAGAATTTGACTTCTATTTCCAAATTATCGGAGGACATAGACCACTGTATAGAAGCCGGCGAGCCTCGAGTCAAATTTTGTTTTTTTCTTGACAGGACCCTGAAAAATAATTAATAGTGCCGAGTTCTACAGTACTCCATCGAAGAGGACAGACGTGAAAAATTACACATACAGCGCAAAGCGTACGGACAATCCGGAAAAATGGTATGTCGTCAACGCCGAGGGAGCGGTTCTGGGCAGACTTGCCACGCAAATCGCCAGTCGACTTCGGGGAAAGCACAATCCCATGTTCACGCCCCACGCGGACACCGGGGACTGGGTTGTCGTGGTGAACGCCGACAAAGTCACGCTCACGGGTCGAAAATGGGATCAAAAATCCTACCATCGGCACAGCGGGTACATCGGCGGCCTCAAAAGCATCACAGCGAGAAAATTAAAAGAGAAGCGGCCGGAGGATCTGATCCGGTTTGCGGTGAAAGGCATGCTGCCGAAGAACCGTCTCGGGCGAAAGCTGTTCAAGAAATTGAAGGTTTACTCCGGGCCGGAGCATCCCCATGCCGCCCAGCAACCCGAGACACTCGAACTTTAGGATACACAACCGATCGGGGAACCAATGGACACGAAAAACACCTACTACGCGACCGGAAAACGGAAATCAGCCATCGCCCGAACGTGGATTACAACGGGAAACGGCACCATCATGATCAACAACAAGCCGATCGATGAGTATTTCAAGATCGATTCGGCAAAGGCGACACTTACCCAGCCGCTGACCATTACCAATACCCGTAGTGACTTTGATGTCAAGGTCCGGGTCATCGGGGGCGGCATCACCGGTCAGGCCGGTGCGATCCGCCACGGCATTACCAAAGCCTTGATGCTTGCCAACCCGGATTTGCGGCAGCCCCTTAAACGGGCCGGTTTCGTGAGACGGGATCCACGGGTGAAAGAACGAAAAAAGTACGGGCAGCGAGGCGCCCGCGCGCGGTTCCAGTTCTCCAAACGCTAGATCCTCTTTTCAAGGGCCACGGAACCCATGGAGATACGGATGGCTCATCTCCATGGGTTTTTTGTTTCTGGATGCTGGATGCTGGATCCTTGATACTGGTTACTGGATACTGGATTCTGGATGGGCTGAAAGCTCAAAGCTGAAAGTTGAAAGATACAGAACGGCTCAGGGCTTACGGCTCAAGGCTTAGGGCTTGCCCGCCTTTGGCGGGGTGGAGGTCGGAGGCTTGCCCGCCTTTGGCGGGTCGGAGGGCAGAGGACAGATGTCGGAGGTCGGATGTCGGAGGTCGGATGTCGGAGGTCAGAAGACGCGGGACCGAAGACAGAGGACAGAAGGCAGAGGACAGATGTCGGAGGTCGGATGTCGGAGGTCGGATGTCAGAAGGACAGAAGGCAGAAGACAGAGGACAAACGGGCCAACGGGCTAACGGGCAAACCGGCAAACGGGCTAACGGGCCAACGGGCAGACGGGCAAACGGGCAAACCGGCTAACCGGCCAAACTGGCCAAACCGGCAAACCGCCTAACCCGTCTTCGAGAGCTTGTCCGCCAGTCGGATCGGCTCCGGAAGCCGGAAGCCCCGGCAGCATTCCAGAACGTAGTGCACCGCATCCTGAAGCCCGATCCGGTGACCGATGGACACAAACACCGGCTTGACCCTGGCCCGGGTGCGCACGACAGCCCCGATGACTTCCTCCCCGTCATTCAGAACAGACATATTGCCCCTCTCGGGCCCCGGCTCCTCATAGGCGCCGACCAGTCGTGTTTTTGCGCATCCGATACTGGGTCGATCCACCAGCAATCCAATGTGACTGGCGATCCCCAACCGGCGGGGGTGGGCGATGCCTTGTCCGTCGAATAGGATGAGATCCGGCAGCTTCCCCATCATGGCCAGTGCTTCCAGAATTGCCGGCCCCTCACGAAAGCTGAGCAGGCCGGGCACATACGGAAAGGTCAGGGGGACGCGTGCCGTGGCCGTATCGATCACGTCCAGATGGGGGTAGCTGAAGAGGACCGCCGCCGCCTGTGCCTGTCCGCCGCCATAGGCGACGTCCACCCCGGCGATGGTCGACGGCGACGGGAGCGGGGTTTCCCGAACGATGCTCCGGGCCAGGCGCCGCTGTATCGCGATTGCTTCCTTGGGAGGCACATTCCAGGAATGCTTCATATCGGGGAAATGTCCTTGGGCGGCGGAAACGGTTGCCTTCCGCACGGTTGCGTGGATTCTGGTTTCTGGATACTGGATGCTCGATGAACTGAAAGTCCGAAGCTGAAAGTTGAAAGCCCAAAGATGAAAGATAAAAACAGTTCAAAAGGCAGGCGCAGATGACCTGTGGACCGGATAAACCGGCCAAACCGGCTAACGGGCTAACGGGCCAACGGGCAAACCGACCCACGGGCCAACGGGCAAACCGGCAAACCGGCAAACCGACCCACGGACTCACACCGATTCCACGTACCGGGCCTGGATGCTGTGGATGATATCCTTGCGGGACAGAAGAATTTCTACAAGCTCCGGATCGAACTGGGTCCCGGAGCCTGCTTCGATGGCGGCAAGCACGTCCTCCTCTTCCCATGCTTCCTTGTAAATCCGTCGTGACGAAAGCGCGTCGTACACATCCGCCAGGGAAACGATGCGTCCAAACAACGGAATCTCTTCTCCGGTCTTTCCCCGGGCCGAGCCGTCGGTTTTTTCGAATCCCCTGATGGGCAGACCGGTCTCAATGCTGACATGGCCCGGATAACCATTGCCGTCCCAGCGTTCGTGGTGGTTCAGGGCCACCTCCTGGGCCGCCATACCGAAGTCCGACTGGCGGTCGACGAACAATCTGGCGCCGAGGATAGTGTGCTGTTTCATCAGCTCAAACTCATCGGTGGCGAGTCGATCCGGTTTTTTGAGAATAATATCTGAGATGGCGACCTTTCCCACATCGTGGAGCATGGCCGCCATGCGGAGAATGTCCCGGGTTTTTTCGATTTCTTTCTTGGAGACATTGCGACGCGAGGTCCATCCTTCGTAAAGCTCTAGTGCGTAACCGGCAACGCGATTGACGTGCGCGCCGGTCTCTTTGGGGTCTCTCAACTCCGCCATTCGGATCATGCGAAGAATAATTTGCCGGGTCATCTGGGCCCGCTCTAAAGCCACCGCGGCAATGCTGGCGAAGTGAAACATCATCTTCTCGTCATCACGGGAAAAACACACCACGCGGTCGTCGGCGTTCTGTGCATTGATAATCTGCAAAATACCGAGCATGTGTCCGCCGGCATTCTTCAAAGGGATGGTCAACGCCGATTGTGTTTTGTACCCGGTTTTTTCATCAAAGGCACGGCTGAATCCATAGGGTCGGGTCGTTTCGATCGTGTAAACATCTTCGATGTTCAGGGCTTCGCCGGTCGTCGCAACATAACCGGCCAGGCTTTTTTCATCAATGGGAATCGAAAAGAGGGAGAAAACCAGCTTCGCCCCCTCCGGCAGGCGTTGCTGAAGTGTGTCGTTCTGGGTGTATGTAAAGTGGAGACGATCGACGTCCCGGATGTAGATAGAGCCGGCGTCGGCATTGACGAACTGCCGGGCCTTGGTCAGCACCTTCTCCAGAAGAATGTCCAGATCGTTGATCGTGTTCAACTCGATTCCGAGCCGGGTCAACGAATCCAGTTTTTCTTTTTCGCTCAGCGGTGTCATGTCCGATATGCAAACTCAGGCAGAGGATGGCAAATGTTAAAATATTACATGATTCTAAGAGTATAGAAAAGATCGGGGTAGGTGTCAAGGTGACCGCCCCACGGCCGCCGGGGGGGGGTCCGGCGACCGTTTGTAGCGGTTGCCCTGAATATGCTCCGTTTGCAGAAATATGGAACCGATAATCGCAGAGTCGCAGAGGGCGCAAAGGAACTGTATTTTTTCCCGGAATTCCTGAGAGAAGGAATCGGAACGGAATTCTGACAATCGCTATAACCGTTGGATCTGCAAGAAGATGTCGATTTCCGGCGGGATTAAACGATGGTGATCGATTCCGGGGAACGGGTCAGCTGCTCCAGACCTGCGGACGTCACGCGATGGGTGTTTTCGATGCCGACCACACCCCGCTCCGGGAAGATAAGCTTGGGTTCGAGGGCAACGATCATGTTCTCCTGAACCGCCCACTCCTGCCCCTGGGCCAGAATCGGCAATTCGTCAAGTTCCAGCCCCACACCATGGCCGACAAATCGGACGCGCTCCCTGCCATGTCCCATGAAGTACTCTCCATAACCCTTTTCTTCGGTCCACTCCAGTGCGGCGCTGTAAATACTGCCGGGGGAAACACCGGGGCGAATCTCTCTCTTTAACCGCTCCTGGAGTTCCAGCATGGTCTCGTGGGCCCTCAGAAGATCGTCGGCGAGCCCGCCGACGGCAAATATCCTGGCATGATCGGCAATATACCCGTTGTGCGCAAACGTATAATCGACCAGCACCGGCTCGCCTTCCTGAATTTTCCGAAAACTGGAGCCCTGGGCAACGGCCGGGCTCAAGGACGACCCTCCGGTGGGTGAGGACATGTAGCTGGGAACCGCTGCAGACGCCCCGGCCATCAGATGACCGTAAAACAGTTCACCGCCCCAGAGCCGCATCCGGACAATACCCTGATGTCCGAGTCTGCGTGCTTCGGCTTCCAGCCTTCCGGCCATTTCGATCTCGGTGATACCTTTTTCGAGAATCCCCGGAACGCACCCGGTCACCTGATCCGCCAGTTTTGCCGCCTCCCGGATAATGCCCAGTTCATAATCGGACTTGACCGCACGCTGCCGGCGGATGGCCTGGGACGCGTCCGTAATCTCAACGCCGGCAAACACGTCGCTCAATCCAAGGTAGAGATTTGCGGGCAATACATCCAACTCCAGTCCAAGGGATGGTGGAATCGGGTAACCTTGCCCGGCGAGCATCTCCGGGATCTGCCGGGGACTCCGTATCGGCACCTGCCGGGTTATGGGTGATTCCGCGCGGGCCCGGAGCGTGTCTTTACGGACCATCAGCAAGGGATCCCCTGTAACGGGGATGTAAAGGTAGCCCTGCTGGAGGGTTCCGGAAAAATAAAAAAAATCTACATTCTGGAGGATCAGCGCCGCCGCCGTGCCGGTGTTTTCAAGATATCGCTGAAATTGCGCGATGCGACTGTCGATTTCTGATTTCGGTGTGCAGGCGCTGGTATCGAACATCATCCTGTTCCAATCCTGTCAACGGTTCACGTCCCGGTAATTTAGCCACCATTGCGGCAGCGTCAATGCTTTGGATGCGGGTATTGGTTTGGCCGGTCTGCCCGTTTGCCCGTTTGCCCGTTAGCCTGTTTGGCCGGT
>Ga0209791_1000176_pt1 | contig 33263 bp, 29 predicted proteins | sample WorMetTyACAVOLI1_FD_187422 | JGI IMG/M metagenome (GOLD analysis project Ga0209791, IMG submission 187422) | Marine gutless worms symbiont microbial communities from Max Planck institute for Marine Microbiology, Germany - Olavius algarvensis... ... | reverse complement strand
TGTTATAAAACAATTAAAGGGCAATGTCTAGATTTTTTTATTCGTTGTAATATAAGCAAGTTAGAGCAATAATTAGCATAACTCGCATAATTCCTGAAATTTCTTTTTACAAGTGCGAAATGTAAGCTGTATTCTACAGAGGATAGTTCCCTTCTTTTTAGCAGACTCAGTAATTGATCAACCGCTTCAGCCGTACCCAGCTTACCCAGGACCTTAATGACATCTACAATTAGATACGGTTTAGAGATCTCCATCATCGAGCTGAATTCTTCAGTTGAAAGACACTTCTTGATTTTTGCGATAGCCGCTATAGCGTGCATGCGGGTGAACTCAAGATCATCCTCAATAAATGGCACTAACGAATCAACAGCTCTTTTATCCTCAAGACAGCCCAATGCACGTATAGTGTGTAATTCTATGAGAGAGTTTGGATGCCCTAATAAGGATATCAAGGGATCAACAGCCCTTTTATCCCCGAGTCTTGCTAACATCTGGATGATCCTTTTCAGGATGTCTAAGCTGGTGTCCTCTTTTTCCAGGAGCGATATCAGATAATCGACAATCCCCGGACTCCCTGCGCTTTCCAAAGCACCTATAAGAAGCCCTTTCGCATTGTTGTCATCTTCATTCGCTATCAAAGGTATAAGATATTCGGAAACATTCTTGCCCTCGATTGAGCCCAAGGCCTGTGCGGCAGTGAGTATGGGATCAATATATTGTATTGAGAAGGAATGGTTTATATTCTCATTCGCTTCCACCGATTCCATGCTTCCAAGGATTTTTATGGTCTTAAGCTTGTCTGAAAAAGCATGATGCTTTGATTCTAAGCGAGAGATAAGATGTTCAATGGTCTTTTCACGTTCATATCTTCCCAGAAACCTGATAACAAACTTATTGTATGGCATATCGTCTTTTGTAATCAGCGGGAGCATGAAGTCGATAGCTTCCTGCCCTCTGATGTTCCAGAATGCTTCAACCTTCAATTGTTCATTTGCGTATAAAGGCATTATTTTTTCGATTATATATCTTCTATAACGGGATTCTACTGCACCGGCCAGCCTGGCTGCGAGCATCCTATCAACTTCGATAGACAGGTCAATTATCCTTTCTATGAAAGCTCTATCATTGCAAAGGCCAAGCATTATGGCTAAAGGCTCAGTCCATTTTGTATAATTCAGGAAATAGCTTTTTATCTCATCGTCTTTTTTCGGAGGCAGATATCCCAACAGGTATTCGGCAGCGAAATATTCCTGTATCATCTGGTGATTGAACTCAATCTTCCCGTCCAGATGGCCCACGATATGGTGAAAGTCGATAAGATTCCTAAGAATTTGTTTTGCTCCGGAATCATCAGAAAAAGTCATTTCAGATATTATTTTTATCGCTTTCTTTCCGTTTAAAAGTAACTGCGGATTCTTGAGATCGACGCCCTTGGTCATCCTGAATGCAATGCGCTGCAATATTGCCTGCCATCTTTCCTTTTCGTCTTGCGTGACATTCACAGCCTTTTTTAATGAATGGACCAGTATTTCGATATATTGGCGGATTGCTTTTCCAAGGCTGGATAGATCGAGGGATTTCCCGCCTGCTTCATAAGCTTTGATAAGCATGTACAAGAACAGGGGGTTTCTTGCTAATCCTTCATGCCTAAAGTCTAATTTATTGATAAAATCCGTATGCCTTGACAACATTTTTTTGGCATATTGTCTGATCTGCCGGTCTGTGAGAGGAAGCAGCTCAAGCCTTCGGTTGATCCTCAGGCCTCCGCCCTTGCTGAATGGCCTGGTTGTGAAAATCATCGGCACATCAGGATTACCTTCAATAAAATTTGAGAGGATATCGAGGGTTTCTTGTGATGGTGCTTCATTGATCCCATCAAACAGATAGATGAATCTCTTGGATTTTATCAGGTGATCGACCTCATCCCTGCTGAAATCAATCTGATAGGATTCAAGGGTCTTGAGAATCAAATCCTCGATAGATGTCCTGAAATATTTCAGGCTTATAAGGATTGGGATCGGAAGAGCCTGATCGCGTTGCCCCTTTTGCGCACTTCGCAGCAGGAATCTGTGAAGCGCTGTAGTTTTTCCTGAACCCGGCTTACCTATGAGCAAAACATGTTCTTTGGAAAATCTTTCAAGCCCTTCGATGACTGTCATCTTCAATTCTTTGTTCTCTGGATTGAAAGCGTCAGCCATAAGATCCTGCAAAACAAGGGGATCTTTCTCTATATCATATTCAATCGTGTTATTTACTGTCACATCGGTCAGGATGAATTTCTTTGAATAGTATTCTGAAGTTTTTGCGCAAACATTTTCGATGTAAATATCTATCTTTGAAGCGATTTTTTTCTGACAATCTTTAAAGTCAAGCCCTTCATCAAGCCTGGATTTTATCGCCAGATAATCTTTACCGTCAAATTTGACTCTGAGGCGGTACGCATTTCCATTCTTTTCAATCCAGAAACTTGACCCATTTTTGCCTCGATATTGGCCAAGGATCTGGTTGTTGATTCTCCTTTGCGTATACCTTTGGGCTGTTTCGACATATCTCTTTTTGCTCACAGCAGTATTTTTCAGGAGTTGACTTGCGGTAAGATACTCCCCAGGGTCGTTCCTAAATGCCTCATAAAGGATTTCAATTATCGGTCTCAATGACCCTTTGGAATTGAACTCAGCGTTCAATAACGCCTGATATTCCTTATCGATTTTCTCGCCAATAGATTTCAGAGCCTTTGGTTTCATGATTATCCAGTCCTCCCCATCTATAATCGGCCAATTCACCCGCATCCATTAGTCTGTGAATCCTTGGACATTACAAATCCGGACAATCAACAGGCTGTATTGATATTAATTATTATAAATACAGCATGTTATCAACTTACAAATTTTCGGACAGACCTGTAACAGAATCAATGCGTATTATGGATACCAAGGTATAAATCTAAATATCAGGCTATCAGGCAAAAATCTTAAAATCCAAAAGGAGAAAGGAGCTCAAAATGAATCAAAAGAATGACCTAAAGACAGCCATCCACGACGTCAAAATCATCACCGCAAGCTATCAGGAAAAGGATAAGAGAAGCGCGTTGCTGTTGGAAAAACTGAAAATTCTAGAAATGGAGCTTTTGGACCAGTTTTACACGCTCACTACCAAGCCTGCTGCAAAAAAAGCCCCTGCAAAAAAATCAATCAACAAGCACCTGAGCGACAATGGCCCAGGGCAAATATGATCCAGAAAAGGAGGAAAACCAATGGCATTCAGGAAAATCTTGAAAGAGATCATGGTTAACGACAGGGCAGTGACCGTACCTGAACAGGTAAAGGCAGGAGATTTAGTCCTGTCTGCTGGAAAGGACCCCTACAAGAATGATCTGGTTCTGTCAAATCTCGATGGGACCGTCGATCTTTATCCCTCGAACGCCCTTATTAAGGTAAGGGATAATGCTGAGTTTGAAACACAGCTTTCGAGTAGGAATGGCAGCTAATCATAAAGGAGGGGCTGGAAGGTCTCTTCCAGCCCTATAATAAGGAGGCGAAATGGTTAAGCAATGGTATTTGCAGAACATGGCGATACTCAGAAGAGTCTTCGGAAAAGTTGACTTTGATGAAGACAGTTTTCGTTGGGTCATTCTGCACTCATTTAGTCTACCCCCATTCTACCATCAGAGAAAGACAGTATTATTGATCGAGACCCCAGGCCCGCACATCAACAATCCCAAGGCTTTCAATTTCTATGCAGATAAAGGCCTTTCCAGGTCAGACATGACCGTTTTTGAGCACATATACGAGGATAGCCGCTATAACCATTATTCAGATTACGGCCTTGCGAGATTGTCCTTGCACCTGGAAATATTCCAACCATCGTCTGACGTGATTAGCGGCGATACCCTGCTAGATGTGACGCAAAATGTGTACAACTTTTTTGCCCTCAGGAAAGGACTGTGAAAATGAAAATAAAATTCCCTGAAGAAGTCTTTGAAGACTTGAAGAAGGAATTGGAATGGGACGGCAAGGAGAAAGCTGCGTTCCTGCTCTGCCATAGATCTTCGTCCAATAATAATGTCAGCCTTCTTGTCCACGAAATACTTGTCCCGGAAGAGCCTGATTACGTGGTTCGCAGCCATAGCATCTGTGAGGTCAGAAAGTCTTTCATCAACAGAGTCTATAAAGGTGCAATTGAAACCCAATCCGATGTCATCAAGGTACATACCCATCCTCCTGGCTTCCCGGCAATATTTAGCCCCATAGATGAATCGCACGAACCCAAATTCATCAGGCATATCGATTCCAAGATAGAAGGGATGGAACACGCGTCGCTAGTGTTCAGCAGCGCTTTTGATTCTGTCGACGGATGGCACTACGAACCTGATTCTGACGAATTTCTGCCTGTTGAGAAAGTATCTATCATAAGAAAAGATAGCCTTGAGATTCTTTTACCTTTCAGGAGCCAGCTCAGCGGCAAAGCCCTTGATCCAGCGCTTGATAGGACAGCCTTAGCATTCGGAGAAGGCAGAGTGAAAAAGAACGGCTGTCTTGATATCGGTGTCATAGGCGCTGGCGGACTCGGCAGTGCTATAATCGAGCTTATCGCACGGGACCGGCCAAAATCTGTTCTTATAAGCGATCCTGACGTTATCGAACTCACGAACCTGAACCGTCTCGTAGGCGCGACACAAGAGGACATCGGAAGGAACAAGGCGGAATTTTACGCTGAATACGTCAAGACCATTTCCCCAGATACTGAGGTGAAAGCCTATCGGAGTTCATTCTATGAACCTGCTGTCCAGAAAGAATTGACCCAGACTGATTTCACTTTCGGCTGCGTGGACTCAGGCGCACGGCATGCCATCAACCAGCAATGCTCAGCCCACATGATACCGTATTTCGATCTCGGCGCGATGATCCAAAGCAAAGATGGAAACACTGTCTTCATCGGCGGCCAGGTATTTTCTGTCGTACCAGGAAAACATGTCTGCCTCTCCTGCTCAGGGGTTTTTGACAGCCTTTTATCTGATTACCTCACACCTCAAGATAGAGTGGCGAATGCTGCGCAGGGATATATCGACGGCGATAATACCATCAATAGCCCGCTTGTAGCTCACCTTGATTTCTTCATCGCAAGCCTCGGATACTATGAGGCCCTCAAGTATGTGGTGGGACTTCCGGGAACACAATCATTCAAGGTCTATTTCGACCAGCTTAACGACAAGATATCCAGATCCAACTGCAAGACAGAAAAATGCCTTGTCTGCCGAGAAGACGGCTTTCTTGGCAAGGGGGACAAGGTGCCATTTTTGTACCCGGATGACGGGAAAGTAAACAATAAAATATTAACGCTCCTTGAAGCGGGTAAGACATAGGAGGAATCATGGACGATCTGAATAATTTCCTACGCACTTATTTTGGCGGACAGGGTGCTGATCCTTTCGGCAGACAGCAGGAGGATGGTCCTACTACCCTGAGCGAGAAAAAGAAACGCTTCATCCTGTCCAAGCTCAATCAGGAATCAAGAGAACATCTCTTCGAGCAGAACACGAGGACATTCATCGACCATGAAGGCCCGAAAGTCATCGAGACATCCACAGTCTATATCGCCGGTTGCGGCCACCTGATCGGGCTTAACGATAAAAACATCCCGTCGGGTGTCTGTTCGGTGTGCGAGCAATTGATCTGCTCTGAGTGCTCATCCACCCGTTGCAAGAAATGCAATTCCATTATCTGCAAGGAATGCTCGTCTGACATTGATAACGACATTCTTTGCAATAAATGCAGGTCGTCATATCTCAGGAAGAAATACGCTTCTTCAGTGGTAAAGACGATCCACGACCTTCTATCATGGGAGTTCTAAAGCCATGTCTGACATAAATCAAAATTGGTCGCCTTGGAAAGCCGCTCAGGACAGCCAGGAAATTGAGCGTCAGCTCATGGGTATATTGCATGCTGCCTCGGCTGCCAAGCTCACCAACGACAAAAAATTCATGAAGCTCATCATACCTGCGATGATCAACCATGACCCTGACCTGGTGGCTGCCTTGAAACAGCATGTTGACCAAAAGATATTCATGAAGCAGCTCGACAACGTGCCTTTTGAACAGCCCTCAGACAATGCATCCATGATCAGGTCCAAGGAGACGCCTATTATAATAGGTATGATCCGAAGTGATGAGGCAAGACCTTTCATCTATGGCATAGATAACTTCAACCAGCATGTGTTGGTCCTTGGAGGCAGCGGGGTCGGCAAGACCGTACTCCTATCCTCTCTAAGCCTTCAAATCATGCGATTCACGCCGGTCATTTATTTTGACCATCAAAAGCAGGATTACCGGCACATGAAACGGTTCAAGTGCGCAAGGGATCTCCTCGTCGTCAAGCCCCAGAACCTGCCGGTGAATTTCCTTCAACCGCCGAAAGGTGTGAACATTCAGAACTGGATTGTCACTTTCGTCACCACATTCTGCAAATATAATGACCTGCTCTCAGGCTCTGAAGGATTCCTGATCAAGACCATGTGCTCGCTTTATGAAGATTTCGGGATCTTCAACGGCAAAGATACCTATCCCACGCTTTCAGACTTGTTCAGAAAGATAGACCATTCCAACGTTAAGGGCAACAGCCGGACATCACGATTCAAGGAATCGATCCTCAACCGACTTGAGGCATATCTTGCGCTCACTGGCGATGCTTCAGAATTTTCAAAGGGTGTCCCAACCGAATGGATAGCCAAGAAGAATATCGTTTTTGAGCTCGCAGGCCTGACTGAGCATACATCAAGATTCTATGCAGCCATGATCCTTCAAGGGCTGTTCAATTCCCGTATCGCTTCAGGGACAAGAGGCAACATCATCAGGAATTTCGTTGTCGCAGATGAATGCAAATACCTAACACCGCCGGGATACAATCCGAACCTTTCGTTCTCGCCCCTGACGACACTCCTTTCCCAGGCGCGAGAATCAGGAATTGGTATGGTGCTCGCTGACCAGACAGCTCAGCTTGAACCCTCAGTGTTTGTCAATACAAAATGCAAAATCTGCTTCAGGCTCGGCGATGGCGCTGATATCGGGAAAGCCGCTCGTTCCTTGTCGCTTAGCGAGGAGCAGAAGGATTACATACCAAAGCTTGATACAGGGGAGTGCATCGTGCGCATCCCAGGCGAAGACCCTTTTTTAATCGAAACCCTACCCATAAACATCGAATAGGAGGAGCGATGAACGTCTATCGTCTCGTAGCATTGATTATCGTCATTGTCGTCACAGTTCATGTCTTTGACGCAAAGGAGGCTGTGACTGAATTCCTGAACAGGATCTTTGATATCCCACAGTTCAACTCACATGGATCTAACGAGCCTCTTTTCAAGCTCTGCGTCAGGATCATCTATCTAATCACGATTGTAGGTGTCATAAAACTTATCGTAGGGAGAGATAAATCAGAATGAAATACCGCAAAGATGTTACAGACCAAGAAGTCATCGCAGATTATCAACGCGTCTTCAAATCTGAGATAGAAGGCTTCCTTGTCCCAAGGATGAATGCAGATGATGGCACTGATGATCATAGCACAAAAGGATCCAAAAAACCCGAATTCAAAGAAAGCGATGGCATTCTAAGCGATGAGGAAAAGCAGCTATTAGAAAACGTCTTTGAAAGACCAAACCAGCCAGTCACAAGGCGGACCTCAATGCTTGGATTGTCGCCATACAAGATGAACAAGCTCAAGAGCTCTGTGATAGCCAAGAATCTTGCAGAGCAGTTCTCTATCAACCTTGGAAAGGATTTCGGGGGGAACATCACCTTATTGGCGCTGACCGATAGCGGCTATAAGGTGTTAGGGAAAAAGCGGAGCTCAAAGAAACTTCAGAACGAAAGCCATGAGCATTGGTGGTGGAAAGAGATGATTTGCAGGCACTATGTTAATAAAAAAATTCCGGCAGAGATCGAGAAATATGTGAATGGCAAGCATGCGGATGTAGGTATCAGATATAAAGGCAGCGATATAGCAATAGAAGTCGAGTTGAGTCCTAAAAATGCTATCACAAACATCATCCAAGACTTGAATGCCGGTTTTGACAAGGTGCTCAGCTGCTCGAAGAACAAGAGAATCTTAAACGAGATTGCCGGACAGTTCCGCGCCCTTCCTGAACATGAACAGTTTAAGGACAAGGTTACGTTACGTCAGCTGTCTGAATTCGAATTCATAAAGGAGATCTTAAAGCCATGAATGCACTATACATAAAGGATGACATTTTACGGTCATTCAATTGGCTCGGGCACAGGAAATTTGGGTATACCGAACTTCTGGCAGTGCATAGAGACTATGAGCCAGACAGTTTCAAGGAGAATCTGAAATACAAGCGTTTCCCCAAGATATGGTACACAAAGCAGCCTTATCAAGCGCTTTCTTTTGTCTCAAAGCATAGCAAGGATCACACATGCTATTTCAGCATTAACCCAAGGCCAAGCATACTCAGGAATGAAAAGGGGCGTGCAAGAAGCGCAAAGGAGGATGACATCAGGATTTTTAATACCTTCTTTTTTGATATCGACTGCCTGGAAAAGGACCTTTTTGATGAGCATCTCGCAGAGATCGAGCTTTTCATCGCAAAAGCAGAAGGGTTCTTTGAAGACATTGGGGTAAATCCGCCTGTAAAAGCATTCTCTGGCAGGGGCTATCACCTTCTTTTCTCGCCTGCTCCTGTCAAAGTGAGCGAAAATTCGGATATCAAGCAAAGGCTGTATCTGTTCAAGGAGCAGTTTGAGCAGAATTTCAGCAAGGATATCGAGCAGCTGAAAGTCAAGATCGACCCTACACTGGATCTAAGGAGAATGGCTAAGATCTATGGCACCAAGAAGCCCAAGGTAAAAAGGATAAGCCGGTTCTATGGAGGGAAAAGGGTCATTGACCATGCATTGAGGGATTATTTGCTGAGCCTGAAGATGCGTATGACCAAGGATCGGCCATCCCGCATCTTGAGATATGAAGAGCTGCCGCAGAGATTCCAGCATCTTCTGGAAAATGACAAATCGATCAGCGACCTATGGGAAGGTGTAGGCAAGACAGAGGGAGACAGCAGCTGCACAGGCTATGATTTCTCCCTTATCAGGCTTTGCCTGAAGAGAGGCTTTACAGACATAAATGAGCTTGCATCCATACTCGCGAAAAGGCCAAACGGAGCATTCCTGAAAAGCGGCAAGGATAAGGGCTATATAAAGCGAACCATAAGCAACGCGATAATGTCATGCTGATGCCTGCGCAGAAAAGACGCAAAAAGGAGCTGAAGATCACCTGTGAGATCCTTCCTCCCGGCACGCTTAAACGTAAAGGGAAAGGACCGGAACAGGGTTGCACTGACAGGTGGGAAGAGATTGTCGATATATGTGCTGGTGTAATCGCCGATGATGCGAATCAGGATAATGGACACAGCCTTCATAAGATTGATGGAACCAAAGATTTGTAACGGAAGGAACGTATCGTGGATTTGAGAGAGATAGCAAGAGACCGTCGTTTCGTGGACACATGCTCATTGATGCACGAGATATGAATACAATCGTATCCACCATCTTAGACAAAGGTGGTTTCAACTTTTATCAATCATTAACAGTCAATGATTTTTATCGCCGGAGACTTCGTAGCGATTGACCACGATTGTCGTCAAAGGGGGAAGGCCATTTTGTTCGCAAAAATACATTATGCAGCCAAGAATTGATGCCAGAGGGTTGATTGTTGGGTACCTCATTAATTCCCGAAGTTCATCATATTTCACAATCTGCCGGTTCGCAGCCTTTCCGATAAGGTACTGCCAAGCCTGCAATGGTCATATAGCCGATTTTTTACCCTATCTCTGTCTTTTCAGTGAGATCATCAAACTTGGATATCATTGGATATCATCGGAATCCTCCATTTTGAGCGCCAAAGCGAATAATGATCTGGATTCATAATATTCCACTAAAATATCGTCATCAAATAAAGGATACATTCCCAGGACCGAGGGTCGGATAATAGTACCATATTCAATATACAGTTCATATTTTCTCTTGAAAATTAGAATGATCTGGTTTACCATCTCATTCAGATGCTAACCCAAATCTGAAAGGCCAAAGCTGATGAAAGAACGACGGTGTGCGCTATACATAAGGGTATCAACCCTGCGGCAGGCAGATATCGAGGATGGTTCTTTGGATGCCCAGGAGTCAAAGCTCAGGGCGTATGTCGATTATGAGAACAACCTCAAAAACGGTCTCTGGAAGATCGCAGGTATCTATCGGGAGGAAGGCCGTTCAGGAAAAGACTTGAAACGCCCGGAATTCCAGCGCATGATGAGAGATATCAAGAACGGGAGGATAAATACTGTCATAATATACAAGATCGATCGGCTGACAAGGTCATTGAAAGATTTTTCATCCCTGTGGGACAAGTTTCAGAATAATGGGGTCGAGGTAATATCGCTAAATGAAAAATTTGATACAGCCACCGCCATAGGCAGGGCCATGCTTTCCATCGTTCTTGTCTTCGCGCAGCTTGAAAGGGAACAGACAGGGGAAAGGACAGCCGCAACGATGCAATATAGGGCTGAGCAGGGCCTATGGAACGGCGGCAGGATCATTGGGTATGATCTTGATCCGGACGAAAAAGGCATTCTCAAGGTCAATGATGAGCAAGCAAAGATTGTCAGGAAAGCTTTTAACCTCTGCATCAAGACAGGTTCAGCTGGTCAAGCGCAGAAAGCGCTCAATGACCTCGGCTATAGGGTGCCAGTCTATGAATCACGGCGCGGCAAGAAGCATGGCGGTAATCTTTTCAATAAGCAGATGGTAATAAAGATGCTTCAGAACCCTGTGTATCTTGGAAAGATCACCTGGAACAGTGCGCAATATAAAGGCAAGCACCGGGCTATAATTGACAAAAAGACCTTCTTGAAGGTCCAGGAAATCCTTGAACGTAACAGGAAGACACGTTCAAACGACAGGCTGCCAAGCGAGCATATTTATCTGTTGCAGGGCATACTCACCTGCAGGAAATGCGGCTCGGTAATGACGCCTAAAAGCGGGATAAGCCGATCCAATAGATACTATTATTACCAGTGCACTAAGAATGCCCACACAGGGAAAGAAGGCTGCGATGCCAGATATCTGCCAGCAGAGCCTATAGAGGACTTTGTCCTGGATAGGGTCAAGGAATTGACGACCGATGAGGCTGAAATCGATAAAATGATCACCAAAGCGAACAAGAATGGAGACCAGAGGATCAATGAGTTGATGCGCGACAAGAAAAACATTTCAAGCCGTCTTAAGGACATCGACAACAGGCTCAATCAAATCATCGATTCAATCGAGAACGGAAAACTTAAGGCCTTTGGTTCGTTGAATAAACGCATAGAATCCCTGGAAGCGGAACGGACCTCAACAGAAAGCAGGCTGAAAACCATCGATTTTGAGATGGCGGAAATCGAGAAACAAAGGCTTTCGTCTGAAGTGATGAGCCAGTCATTCCGGACATTTAGGGATATCATCGATAGGGCATCACCCCGAAAACTAAAGGACTTGCTAAACAGGATAGTCGAGGTCGTAGAATGGCACGAGAACGAGGATGACAGAGCATCAGGCCATTGCAGGATATCCTACTTCGAGCAGCCAAACCTCAAGCTGCCCATAAAAAAACTCAGCGAACCTGGTAAATCAGAGTTCGCTGAGTGTAATGTTTGGCTCCCCAGCACGGACTCGAACCGCGGACCCAGTGGTTAACAGCCACTTGCTCTGCCGACTGAGCTACTGGGGAACAAGACAGTTATTGTTTTTATTTTTGATCCCAACACAGCATCCTTTTCATAGGATCCAGTGGTTAATCCGCCTCCGGCGGACTCTGCCAATCCCGCCTGCGGCGGGACTACTTGGGATTAATTGGCAAAAGCGTAAATTAATAAATAAATAGCGGTAAGTCAAGCAAAAATTTAAGACTATTCAGATCCATTTAAAAGGGCTAATCGTGGAGAAAACCACCGGTGTTCTATTCAATAATCTTGCATGCGGCGACAGAGATATGCACGGAGACAAGGTATTACCAAATAGTTTGGATTTTTTTAGATCGCCGCAGTATTTTATCGGAAGTTACCAAATTGGCCTTTTCAATAGTGGCGGTCGCGCTAATGATTCTATCTGCCGGGCCTTTATTTGTCGTTGAAAACAGATGTGTCGATAGTTCGGCAATTTGCGGGCTGATGCCTTTAAATATGTAGTTATTTGAATTTGATACCAGTCTTATGAATTCCTGGTAGTTCACATCTACCGATAATCGCCTTTTTTTCATTAACATTGCGATCTCCCAAAGCGATATCTCACAGAATATTATACCACCCATCCTGTTCGCTTCAAGAAAGGCTTTTTTAGCTTGGCGTGAAAGCTTTTCCGGCTTTAGCGCATCCCAGATAATGACATGCGTATCTGCTACGATCATTTCAGAGCCTTCCATTCATCTTCGATCGGAGATACAACGTCACCGACAACCGCAGTTTTTCTGAGCTGCTTTAATGCATTTCTTGAAACTTCTTTTTTATTTTTTATTGGAACAAGCAGTGCGATTTCAGTGCCCCTCGAAGTTATGGTAATACTCTCTCCTAGCTGGACTTTATTTAAAAACAGCACCATATTTTCCCTCAATTTGCTAACAGCTATTGATTCCATTTTTCTGTCTCCTCATTTGTTATTGTACAAAGTGGAGGAAATCAAGAAAAATTTACGGGGAAAAGCAACCACAAATTAACAAAAAGGCTCAATCCAAAAGGATTAAGCCTTTTTCTCTTTTACCCAGAATTCATTGTAATCTGTGTAATCTGCGAAATCTGTGGATTAATACATCAGCTCTCTATCCCGGGCCGCAGTCTCAGGTGCAGCTCTTCCAACTGTTCCTTGCTGGTATCGGAAGGGGCACCCGTCAGGAGGCAAGCAGCCTTCTGGGTTTTGGGAAAGGCAATCACATCCCTGATGGATGCTTCGCCGCACAACAGCATGACCAGCCTGTCAAACCCGATCGCAATACCGCCATGGGGCGGTGCCCCGGCATCCAGGGCCGAGAGCAAAAATCCGAACTTGCTCTCATAGGACGCCCGGTCCATTCCCAGGGCCTCAAAAATCTTTTGCTGGACATCCCGTTGATGAATACGGATGCTGCCGCCGCCGATTTCAAAGCCATTGAGCACCAGGTCGTAGGCCCGGGATTGCACCGCCAGCGGATCATCCTTTAGTTTGGCTAAATCCTCTTCCAACGGTGAGGTGAATGGATGATGCAGCGCCTGGCAACGTTTTTCGGTTTCATCGTATTCAAACATGGGAAACCGGGTAACCCATAAAAAATTATATTCATTTTCATCGATCAGGTTGAGTTTCCCGGCAAGGTGGTTTCTGAGATTTCCCAGGGATTCATTGACAACCTTGGGCTGGTCGGCCACGAAAAACACCAGGTCATTGGGCTCCATTTGAATCCGTTCGGCCAGGGCCCGTTTTTCATCGTCGGTGAAAAACTTGGTGATCGGGCTCTGCCAGTCATTGTCCTTGACTTTGACCCAGGCCATTCCTTTGGCCCGATAGACTGCGACAAAATCGGTTAAATCATCGATTTCCTTCCGCGAAAAGTTAAGGCAGCCTTTGGCATTCAATGCTTTTACGATTCCGCCCTTTTTGACGGCATTGGCAAAGACCTTAAAGCCTGAGCCGCCAACGATATCCGAGATGTCGATTAATTCAAGATCAAACCGGGTGTCCGGTTTATCCAGGCCGAAACGGCCGACGGCCTCGGCGTAAGTCAAGCGGGTAAAAGGTGGCTTGATATCCAGGTTTAGCACGTCTTGAAACAGGGTGGTCATCATCCCTTCCGCCAGATTCATGACATCTTCTTCACCCACAAAGGACATTTCGATATCGATCTGGGTAAACTCCGGTTGACGGTCGGCCCGCAGGTCTTCATCCCGGAAGCATCGCACAATCTGATAATAGCGATCGAAACCGGATATCATAAAAAGCTGTTTGAATATCTGCGGTGACTGGGGCAGCGCATAAAACTGCCCGGGATTAACCCGGCTGGGCACCAGATAATCCCTGGCCCCTTCGGGAGTACTCTTGGTCAGCATGGGCGTCTCAAGATCAAGAAATCCCTGATGGTTTAAATAATTGCGCACAGCGGCTGTGGCCCGGTGTCTAAGGACGAGATTTCTTTGCATCTGGGGACGCCGCAAATCGAGGTGCCGAAACTTGAGCCGGATATTTTCAGACACATCGATATCATCTTCGATTAAAAAGGCCGGTGTTATCGCTGAGTTTAAGATTTTAAGCTCTGTCACCAGCACCTCGATTTCACCGGTTTTCAGGTTGGGGTTGATCATACCGTCCGGTCGCGGATCGACCTTTCCTCGAACCGCCAGCACATATTCATTGCGGATCACATGGGCTTTAGCATGGACGGCCTCATCAACCTGGGGGTTGAAGACGACCTGGGTGATGCCCTCGCGATCGCGTAGATCAACGAATATGACGCCGCCGTGATCCCGCCGACGCAGAACCCAGCCCATCAATACGACTTCTTTTCCGATATCTTTTGCATCAAGCTCACAACAGCTGTGAGTCCTTCGCATGTCTTCTAGTAGGTCCGGCAATCTATATCTCCTTCCTGACGAATTCGTGAAAAGCCCATCTGCTGCGTTGGGCTGCGTCATTCGTTGTTCCGACCTACTGATCGTACGCGTCCTTCGGACGCCGCGGTAGCGGTATTCCATCAAGACTTGCACGTCTTGCATATGAACTTTTCACGAATCCGTCAAAAGCATCGATAATTTTATTTATTAACTATATTTTTATAGCGTCCAAACAAATTAATTAGATCATTAAAAAGTTACCCGGTTATATATAAGAAAGCGGCTTCGGCTCGTCTGAGCTCGTCGAAGGCCAGCCGCGGCATTTGATTTCGCGGTTGAAAACCGCTCCCACATTCCTTGTACTTGCTCTTTTTTATAGATAACCAGAAAAAATTATTCCTTTGATTTTTATGCAAAAAAACGACTAGGGATATTTTCACTATTTTGTAACTATTTAATAAATTCTTCCGATTTTAAAAAGGACGAAGCATAGCGACACCATAATTTTAGGCATTTTAGCGCATTTTAGGCAATTTAGGCATTTTTCCGATTTATCCGAGTTGGGATTTGGTACCTTTTATTTGGAATTTAATATCATCCACAATATTTTCTAAACTCATCGAAGTTTGATCTTTTGTCCTCATGTTCCGCAAAACGGCCTCACCGGCTTCCAGTTCATTTTCACCCAGGATCAGCACGTAGGGTGCTCCCAACCGGTTGGCACGTTTCATCTGGCTTTTTAAGCTTTTGTCAGCAAGATCCGTCTCGACCCGAATGCCGTCCAGTCCCAGCTTACATATCCATTCAAACGCCAGCGTCTGGCTCTTGGCACCCAACGCGGCCACAAAAAGATCCGGCTGTTGAACCGGCTGCGGAGCATTTAAAGCCACAAGCTCTGCCAGTCTATCAAAGCCGATCGCAAAGCCGGTGGCCGGGATGTCAGGCCCGCCCAATTCCTTTACCAGGTTGTCATAGCGGCCGCCGCCGGCCACGGCACTCTGGGCCCCCAGGGAAGTGGTTTGAATCTCAAAAGCGGTACGGGTATAATAATCAAGCCCTCGCACCAGTTGCTTGTCAATGACGAATGGTACGTCGAGTTTGGTTAAGGATTCCATTACCAGATCAAAATCGGAGCGGCATCCGTCACACAGATGATCCAGCAAAGAAGGCGCCCCGGTTATAGCTTCACGGCACGAGGGGACTTTGCAGTCCAGCACTCTGAGTGGATTGCGGTCGCGCCGGCGCACACAATCCGGGCATAGCTTATCGCCGACGGACACCAGGAAATCAGTCAGCGCCGCTTTAAATTGAGGCCGACATGCGGGACAGCCCAGGGAATTAATATGAGCTCCGACATCTTTGAGATCCAGCCGCTTGCATAATGTCACCAGTAAAAATATCAATTGCACATCAACCAGGCCGGATTGAACGCCGAATATCTCGGCATCGATCTGATAGAATTGCCGGTACCGGCCCTTCTGGGGCCGTTCGCGCCGGAACATCGGGCCAATCATGTAAAATTTTTGGGCCGGATCCGGGCTGTACAGCTTGTGTTGAATATACGCCCGACAGATGGAGGCCGTGGCCTCCGGTCTTAACGTAACCAACTCACCCTTTCTGTCCGGGAAAGTATACATCTCCTTTTCGACGATATCCGTGTCCTCACCGATGCTGCGCTTAAACAATTCGGTCCGCTCCATGATCGGTATTCGGATCTCATTGAATCCAAAGTCTTCAAACAGCTCACGGGCAATTCTTTCGATCTTTTGCCAGAGTTCCACCTCTCCGGGAAGGATATCTTTGAATCCTCGAATCAACTGTATCATGAGAATAACAAGCCTTGGAAATTTGTATTTTTATAAAAATATAGTACTTTTTGTGGCCATCCGTATTGGTGAGCCACATGGAATGATGGAACAATGGAAAGTTGAAATACTGGGTATGAAAAACGGAAAATGATCTAATCTTACAAAAGTTGAATATATCTTTTACTAAGTAATTCTTTAGAGAATCATTTTCTGCATTAGCCCAAAAATGCACTAATGTTACATGAATATCAGAAAAATGATTATGTGCTTGGTTCCTTTTCTCTTCAGCACCATCATACCACTGCTCCAGAGCCCATTATTCCACTACTCCAGTATTCCAACATTCCAATTGTGAGCAAAGTGACTTAATTTCTGCTCCGCTGTCAATAATTTTCAGTCACCTATTTCACAATTGTGCATAAATCGATATTTCTATCGCAGATGCCGATTTAAAGTCAATATTAATATTTTTCAACTTGACACGTAAGGTTCAAATTGCATATGAATTCTAGTTCCAAAGTATCGCACTTGCAGGAGGAGTAATTGGCATCAACCGGAACACTCAATGCATTGACCGACGTCGCGGGAATTCTTGTTGGACATTATACCGATACGGAAGCGGTTAGCGGCGTAACAGTGGTTATCTACCCGCAGGGTGCAGTGGCCGGTGTCGATGTCAGGGGGTCAGGGCCGTGTACTCGCGAAACCGATTTGCTATCACCTCAAAATTTAATACAAAAGATCCAGGCCGTGGTTATTTCCGGTGGATCGGTTTACGGTCTGGCAACAGCAGACGGCGTTGTCCAATGGCTGGCCCGAAAAGGGTTGGGGTTTCCGCTCGATGATCAACATGTTGCCCCGATCGTACCCGCGGCCGCTCTTTATGATCTGGGTTCGGGCAGGCAGTTTGTTCCTCCCATCAATGCAGAATGGGGCCGCCAGGCCTGCGAGGCGGCCTCGACCGGATCATTTTCCACCGGATGTGTCGGGGCCGGAACCGGGGCCGTATCAGCAGGCATAAAAGGGGGGCTGGGGACGTCCAGTCTGTTGATGGAATCCGGTTTCACGGTTGCCGCCCTGGTTGCGGTCAACTCGCACGGTACGATCGTCAATCCGAAGTCGGGACGCATCTGGGAACAACGCCTGGAAATTGACGAAGAGTTTGGCACAGCGGGTCAGCGCGCGGTCAAGATGCCGCCCATGCCGGATTATCGAGCAGGCCGCAACACCACAATCGGGATCATCGCCACAGATGCCGCCCTGTCCAAAGTTCATACGCTGAAAATTGCTCAAATGGCACATGACGGGATGGCGCGCGCGATTCGTCCGGCGCATACGATGTTCGAAGGTGACAGCATTTTCTGCTTATCCACGGGAGCGAAGAAATTACCGGAAGCTTCCGGCTCTTACATCGATCCGCACGCCCTGCAGCTCAGTGAACTGGGCCATGCTGCCGCGGATTGCCTGTCCCGGGCGATTATACACGGTGTCTTGAGTGCCCGCAGCATGCCGGGCATGACTGCATTTTGCGATCTTGAAGATCTGTAGAAAGTTCGTGAATCGGACAAACTATTTATTTTCAATTTGGATTGGTTTCTGATACACCAATTATCTGAAAAAATATTCACAATAAAAAAGGAGGCGCAATGAAAAAACTATTAATCATTCTACTTGCATTTGCAGTATTTCTACCCTCTCAACTGGCTTTAGCCGAAACACCTCAAAAAGGCGGTAACCTGATTGTCGGCGTCGGTGATGAACCGCCGGGGCTGGATCCCACAGCAAGTGCCTCGGCCGCCATCGACCGCGTAGTTTATTCCAACATCATGGAAGGTCTGATCAAGGTCGACCGCAGTGGCCAATTCGTGCCCGGTCTGGCCACAAAATGGGATGTATCTCCGGATGGTAAGGTTTATACCTTTCACCTGCGCCAGGGCGTCAGCTTTCATAACGGCGAAGCCTTCAATGCCGCTGTCGCCAAGTGGAACCTGGAGCGTGCAGTTGCGCAGGACACCAAGAACGCCCATCCGGAATTCTTCCGTGTAATCGAGAAAATTGAGACGCCAGACGATTATACATTGAAACTGACCCTCAAGGATGTAGACGCGCTGTTCATCGTCCATATGGCCGAAGGCGATGCGGTGATGCTGCCAATGAAGGGATACGAAAACATGGCCGCCGAGCCGATCGGAACCGGACCGTTTAAGTTCGCAAAATGGACACGGGGCGACAGCGTTGAAATGGTCAGATACGATAAACATTGGAACCCCAAGCTGCCTTACCTGGACAAGGTGACTTATCGGTTCATTAAGGACCCCAGCGCCCAGGTCGCGGCCCTCAAGGCCGGCGACATCGATATCATCGGATGGCTCCTGGCTCCCGAGCTCGCGCCCGCCATCGCGAAGGACAAGCGCTTCAAGGTGCTGGCAGGTGCCTCAACATCAGAAGTCATTATGTCCACCAACAACAAAGCCAAGCCCTTTGACAACAAACTGGTTCGCCAGGCCATTGCCTACGCCATCGATCGTGATGCCGTCAGCGAACTGGTCATATCCGGTTACGGCACCAAGATCGGCTCCCACTGGCCCCCGGTCACCCCATATTACAAGGACATGACCGGCCGATTCTCCTATAATCCGGAGAAAGCCAAAAAGCTGCTGGCGGAAGCCGGTTATCCGAAGGGTTTTGAAGCCTCTATAAAGCTGCCGGTCATCTATCCATATGCCGGGCGTGCCGGCGAGGTTATCGCTGACATGCTGGGCCAGGTCGGCATCAAACTCAATATCGAAATTGTGGAATGGGGCGTATGGCTGGATCGCGTTTTCAAACAAAAAGATTTTCAGCTTTCCATGATTGGCCACGCCGAGGCTTGGGACATTGGTATCTACGCCAATCCGAACTACTACTTCCAGTATGACTCTCAGGAGTTCAGGGATGCCTACGCCAAAGCGCTGAAGGCTCCCAACGAGGCGGAAAAAGCCAAATGGTTCGGCCGCTGCCAGGAAATTGTAGCGGAAGATGCCGTTAACGGTTTTCTCTTCCTGTCACCGGCACTGTCGGCCATGAAAGTGGAGTTGATGGACTGGTGGGAGAATTATCCGACCATCGCAATGGATTGTTCGAAAGTGTGGTGGAAAAAATAAGGCCGCACGAATACTTATATTTCTCAGAATAAAAACCAATGGGCAGTCCCGCTTCGCGGGGGCTGCCCGCTTTCTCTTCTATGCTGAGCTATTTTGCAAAAAAGCTGATCACCCTGATCGTGCTTCTGTTTTTGGTCTCCATCACGGTGTTCTCAGTGCTCTTTGTGCTACCGGGCGATCCAGCCCAGATCATCCTCGGGATAAATGCCACCCCCGAGGCACTGGCAAATCTGCGTGCCGAGCTGGGTCTGGACAAGTCTTTCCTGGGTCAATACACGGATTGGATCGGAAACCTTCTGCTGGGCCGCAGCCAGCAGTCCATCCACTACAAAATGCCTGTGTATGAGTTAATAGTAGACAGCCTGGCGGTGACCGGCCCCATGGCACTGATCGCCATGCTGTTCGCCCTTGTCATTTCACTGCCCCTGGGAATCTATGCCGCCCGGCATCAGAACCAGACCGGCGATGTGACGGTTATGTTCGGCACCCAGCTCGGGCTTGCCACACCGGAGTTCTGGTTCGGTATACTGCTGACCTTGCTGTTCTCGGTTCAGCTGGGCTGGTTTTCAGCCGGCGGTTTCCCGGGTTGGAGCAAGGATTTCTGGGGATCAGTCAAAGCGTTATTGCTGCCGGCCTTTGCCCTGGGTGTTATCCGGGCCTCTATCCTGACGCGTCTGACGCGCTCCTCCATGCTTGAGGTTTTACGCGAAGATTATGTGCGCACAGCGCGTGCCAAGGGCCTCAGGGAACGAACGGTGATTTATGTGCATGCGCTGCGCAACGCGCTCGTTCCTATCCTGACCATTATGGGGCTTCAACTGGGCCAGCTTCTGGCCGGTGCGATTATTATTGAAAACGTCTATTTTCTACCCGGTATGGGAAGGCTTGTGTTCAACGCCATTGGCCAGCGCGATCTGCCGGTAGTCAGAGATATTGTAATGTTTATGGCGGCAGCTGTAGTGTTGGTAAATTTCATCGTCGACATGACCTACGCCTCGGTTGATCCGCGGATTCGAATCAAATAATGAAACGCTTTTTTAACAATAAAAACTTCACTGTCGGGTTCATCTTGACGTCTATCGTTGTCATTGCAGCGCTCCTGAGCCTGCTGTGGACACCCTATGACGGTAACAGGATGAACGCACGCGCCCGGCTTCATGGCCCATCATTGAGCCATCCACTGGGCACCGATCATTACGGCCGCGATACCCTCTCCCGCATAATGGTGGGGGCGGTAAACTCCATTATCGTCGGATTGGTCACGGTCGCCATCGGATTGAGTGTCGGTGTGGTTCTGGGGTTGATGTCGGCCTATTACGGCCGGTGGGTGGACGAGTCCATCATGCGCTTTTCCGATCTTTTATTCGGATTTCCGGCTGTACTGTCCGCCATTTTAATCACATCCATTCTGGGGCCGTCCATGGTCAACGCCATGCTGGCCATCGGAATCTTCTATATCCCGATATTTGCACGCCTGACCCGGGCGGTGTCCCTGAGCATCTGGGAACGAGAATTTATTGCTGCTGCCCGAGCCGGCGGCCTCAGCGAGTGGGCCATCACCTGGCGGCATGTGCTTCCTAATATCCTCTCTTCGTTGCTGATACAGGGGACTATTCAGTTTGCAGTGGCCATCCTGGCAGAGGCCGGACTCAGCTATCTGGGACTGGGAACCCAGCCGCCCCATGCGTCCTGGGGCCGGATGCTGAACGACGCCCAGACGTATATGAACCTTTCGCCCTGGATTGCGATCTTTCCGGGTTTGGCCATCGCCTGGGCCGTTTTGGGTTTTAATTTACTGGGAGATGGATTGCGCGATACGCTGGATCCGAAGATGGTGAGGGTGAGATAACCATTGAAATGACTAATGAATATTGAATAATGAAGAATTAATGAATTCTGTCGATTTAAAAAAGAGTTAGGACAACTAAAAATTCAATTGCAGAGCGAAGCGACCACGCCAAAGCGTGGTTGGACGTTCAATGTTGGACGTTCGATGTTCAGTCTTTCATCTTTTCGATTAACGCATTTAGGAAGCAGAGATACTAATGATTTCGGATGATATTATAAACACAGTAATTGATGCGGTTGACTCTGAGGAATTGATCAAATTAACCTCGGACCTGGTAAAAATCAACTCCGTCTGGGACCCGGTGGCCGGGACCAGCGAGCAGCCGGCGGCGGAATATGTTTTCAAGTGGACCCGGGAGCAGGGATTCGAAGCGATCATGGAGGAGGTCGCCCCCGGTCGACCGAATGTGATTGTCTCCTGGCCGGCCGGTGCCGGCAACCGCAAGTTGATGTTTGAAGGACATACCGATGTGGTCACAGCGGGTGATGAATCGGTCTGGCAGTATGATCCTTTCGCAGCTGAAATCGTCGGACGGCGCATGTACGGTAGAGGAACCAATGACACCAAAGGCAATCTGGCAGCCATGCTGATTGCGATGGCGGCCTTGAAACGTTGCGGTATCAAACTTTCCGGGACCATCATCGGCGGCGTGCTGTGCGATGAAGAAGATCAGATGCTGGGCGTCAGAGATTTTATTACAAGCGGCCATGCCGACACCATTACCGGTGCCGTTATCTGTGAACCGCAGGATGGGTTGATCTGCACCACCCAGAAAGGTGCGCTGCGGGCCCGGTTTACCATCGCCGGTCGCATGAGCCATGGTGCCATGCCGCTTTCCGGTCTAAATACCGCCCCGGCCGTGGCAAAATTGATAAGCGCTTTACATGAACTGGAATACAAAGCTGTAAATCACCCCGGCCGGGATGAACACCTGGGGTGGCCCAGCTTCACCCCGACCGTTATCCAGGCCCCGGCCAGCGGTGTGCCTCAACTCAATGTGATGCCCGGCGAGGCTCGAATTTTAGTTGATATCCGGACCATTCCCGGTCAATCCCATCCGGACATCATCAGTGATTTAGAGGCCATGGCGGTTGAAATCGAACAGCAGGTCCGCCAAGATTATCTTGAATTTGACAAATTGCTCGAGTTGGAACGCAACCACGATCTTCGCGTCCAAGTAGAAATTTTAACCGACCGGCCCTGCACCCTGACGGATCAAAAGGATCCGGTAGTTCTGGCAGCCGATTGGGCCACCCGGCAACTGACTGATGAGGTTCCCACCTACGCCGGTGTTCCCGGTGCCACGGACGGCACATTTTTATGGGCCTTAAAAAATATCCCCATCGTAACGATGGGTGCCGGTGACCGTCAGGTGCCGCACCAGGTTGACGAATGGGTGGATCTGGACCAACTGGTCGAAACCGCCAAAATTTATGCCTTAACGGCACTTCATTATTTAGACCCTGACCCGGTTCAACCAGAAAACAAAAAAATTTAATAGTTTGATACTATCGCCGCCGTCAAGAGGACCTGTGCGCCTCTAGCGCATTGGGTTTCGTCATTTTCTTCCGGAAAATGACGAACAAAAAAATCCTGAAGATCCGGTAAATCCTGTCAAAAAAAGCTTTTAAATAAGATAAGAATCCAATTCCTAATCTGGCACCGAAAACGTAAAAAGGCAATTTGCCATAGTATGAACGACAAGCTGCTGGAAATAGAAAACCTCAACGTCCATTTCCATACCCCGGAAGGTGTTGCCCGGGCGGTGGACGGCGTTAGTTTTCACCTGGATGCAGGTGAAACCATTGGGCTGGTGGGTGAATCGGGTTGCGGTAAAAGTGTCACCTCACTGAGTATCCTGGGATTGATCCCTTCACCGCCGGGCGAAATCGAGTCGGGGAAAATCAAGTTTGACGGCCATAATTTGTTAGACTTTGAGGCCGAACGTCTGCGTAAAATTCGGGGCCATGAAATCTCGATGATATTCCAGGAACCGATGACCTCTCTCAACCCGGTATTGCCGATCGGCCGCCAGGTGGCCGAGCCGTTAATGGTCCACCAGGGCCTGAGCAAGGCCGATGCGCTTAAAAAAGCCACCAGATGGCTAGACCACGTTAAGATACCGGCGGCGGCCAATCGTCTTAATGATTTTCCGCACCAGCTTTCAGGCGGAATGCGCCAGCGGGTGATGATCGCCATGGCCATGGTCTGCGGCCCAAAATTATTGATCGCCGACGAACCCACAACTGCCTTGGATGTCACCATCCAGGCCCAGATCCTGTCTTTGATGAATCGGCTCAAAGAAGAGTTGACAATGTCTTTGCTGTTGATCACACACGATTTGGGTGTCGTGGCCCAGATGGCTGCCAGAGTGGTGGTCATGTATGCCGGGCAGATTGTTGAAGAGGCCGGTGTCGGTGATATTTTTGACCATCCCTTTCATCCTTATACCCAGGGTCTTCTCAAATCCATGCCACGCATCGGAGACGGGCTTACCGAGGGTAAACGGCGATTGATTGAAATTCCCGGGATTGTACCGGTATTGACGGAAATCATTGAAGGCTGCAAGTTCGCCGATCGCTGTCCGTCTATGTTTGATGTTTGCCGTCAGACCCAGCCGCAGCTTGTGTCGATCAATGAAGGACACCGGGCTCGCTGCTGGCTGAAGGAATACCCGAATCGGAGAAAAAGCGATGTCTGAAGCACCGTTGCTCAATGTCGTTGACCTGGTTAAGCAATTCCCCCTGGGCGGCGGCATCCTTGCAAAACCACGAGCCTGGATCAAAGCGGTGGACGGTGTTTCATTCGCAGTCTCCCGGGGCGAAAGCTTTGGTCTGGTGGGAGAGTCCGGCTGTGGCAAAACAACTCTGGGTAGGCTTATTCTGCGGCTGATCGAACCCAGCGAGGGGCGGATTGAAATTGCCGGCCGGGATATAATCGCTTTGAGCCGGTCAGAAATGGGCGCCCTGCGCCGGAAAATACAAATTATTTTCCAGGATCCCTATTCAAGTCTTGATCCGAGAATGAAGGTTGAAGGCATTATTACCGAACCGCTAAGAGCAACCCAGAAACTGTCAAAAAAGCAACGGCGGGAGGTGGCGGCTGAACTATTGGAAAAAGTCGGCTTGCGCCGCATCGATCTGGACAAATATCCGCATGAATTTTCCGGCGGCCAGCGACAGCGAATCGGTATTGCACGCGCGCTTTGTGTCCGGCCGGAACTAATCGTGGCCGATGAACCGGTCAGCGCCCTTGATGTCTCCATTCAAGCCCAGGTAATCAACCTGATGGAGGATTTGAAGGAAGAATTCAATCTTTCGTACGTTTTCATTTCCCATGACCTCAGCGTTGTCCAGTACATCTGTGATCGGATCGCGGTGATGTATCTGGGCGGAATTGTTGAACTGGCCTCCACCAGAGATTTTAGTGTGTCAACCCGTCACCCTTACACCGAAGTCCTGCTCAAATCGGTCCCCTTGCCGGACCCCCATCGCAGAACCGAACCATTTGCCATGGAAGGAGATGTGCCTAACCCCATCGATCCACCAACGGGTTGTCCGTTTCATCCAAGATGCCACTACAAATTCGACCGTTGTTCACTTGAAAAGCCACCCCTGATAGAAGCCGCACCGGATCACCTGGTGGCCTGCTGGCTCAACGGGGGCCAGGGGCTGGGGATGAAAATTGAAGATTGAAGATTGAATAATGAATATTTAAGGAATTCTATCCATTATATTTTAATAAAAACGAGATACCTCAAAGGCAGAGAGGGCAGATTACGGAATGAATATAAATCGGAATGAGCGAAGCGAATACTACAAATCTTCATTCTTCAATTTTCAATTTTCAATTTAAACATGGGGGGCAGACCAATGAAAATAGCCGTAATTGGCGCCGGTGCCATGGGTAGCCTTTTTGGCGCCATGCTGGCAGGGGCCGACAACGAAGTTTGGCTCTATGACGTATGGCAAGAACACATCCAAACCATAAACCAGGAAGGCTTAAGCATTGAAAGGGAAGGCCGATCCCGTAAGGTTCGCCTCAATGCAACCACCGAACCGGAAAAAATTGGCCGGGCCGAACTGACTATCATATTCGTGAAATCAACCCAGACCCAAGCCGCGACTCAAACAGCTCTACAGATCGCCGGATCAGACGGGTCAGTCATGACCTTGCAAAACGGGATGGGCAATGCTGACATAATCGCAGAAGTTATCGAGCCGGATCGCATACTGGCCGGCACCACTTCCCATGGCGCCACCATGCTGGGTGCAGGCCGTATCCGGCATGCCGGCATCGGAGCGACAACGATAGGGACCTGGGCCGCAACCGGGCAGGGTCGACAGCTAGCCGGCCGGTTTGCCGGATTTTTCAGCCAGGCCGGCATCGAAACCGAGGCCGTCGATGAAGTGCGCAGCGTGGTCTGGAACAAGCTGTTAATCAACATCGGCATTAACGCCATCACTGCCTTAAGCGGTATCAAAAACGGCCAGATCCTTGATCTGGCAATTACGCGCGAATTAAGCCGAATCGCCGTTGAAGAAGCCATGGATGTTGCCCGGGCCCGGGATATTGCAATTAAGGAGGATGCGGTAGACATTGTGTTTAAGGTTGCTGAGGCCACCGCCGTCAACCGGTCGTCCATGGGCCAGGATGTCGATAACAAGCGGCAGACGGAAATCGCGGCAATCAATGGATTCATTGTCAGTGAAGCCAAAAAGCTGGGGATCGAAGCACCGGTTAACTTTGCCTTGACGGCACTGATAGAGACATTGGAAACCCATTACAGATAGTATTATGTAGATTGATATGGTGCTGCAGCCAATAGAATGCCTGAATATATAAATTACAAATATCAAAAAACAAATTCCAAACAAATTCCAATAACCAAAATTCAAAATCCCAAACATAGGAAATTCCGCGTTCATGACGCCCTGTTTTGGTCATTAATTATTGGTATTTGAGATTTACCCTTCGACTTGGCTCAGGGTGGTGAGCTTGTCGAACCATTTGATATTTGATGCTTGGAATTTGAAATTTTGTGTGGTTGAAGATGTCAATAACTCACTAAACTAAGTTAAGGAGGACTAAAATGGGTAACACTAAAGTAAGTGTCCTAGATGTAAAACAGGCAAAAGAAGAAGGACGCAAACTGACCATGTTGACCGCCTATGATTATCCTCTGGGGTTGATGGCCGCGGAATCCGGGGTGGACATCGTCCTGGTCGGAGATTCCCTGGGCATGGTGGTCATGGGTTTGAACGGAACCGTTGAAGTGACCATGGAGGATATGATCCACCACATCAAGGCGGTGGTGCGCGGCTGCCAAGGGCCTTTAATTGTGGGCGACATGCCGTTTATGAGTTACAACACCTCCATCCGGGAGGCCATCATAAACGCCGGCCGGTTGATGAAAGAAGGAGGCTGCGACGTCGTCAAACTGGAAGGCGGGGTTGACTTTGCAGCGACTATTGCAGCCATTGTCAAAGCCGGGATACCGGTCCAGGGGCATATCGGCCTGACACCTCAGACCGCCAGCGCTTTGGGCGGCTTCAAAATGCAGGGCAAGGATGCTGCCGCTGCCAAGCAAATCATCGATGATGCCAGGGCCCTGGAAGATGCCGGCGTGTTCTCAATGATCTTGGAAGCGGTACCGGCACCCCTTGGCAAACTGGTCGCCGAAGCGGTCAAGGTCCCGGTCATCGGCATCGGAGCGGGTCCGGATGTAGACGGCCAGGTACTCGTTTTTCATGATGTCGTCGGTCTTTTTGACCGGTTTGTACCGAAGTTTGTCAAACAATACACGAACGTCAGAAAAATTATTATTGCAGCCTTAAAAGAATACAACCAGGACGTTGCAGAAGGAACCTTCCCGGGACCGGAACATTCTTTCAAAATGCCGGACGAAGCCCTGGAACAGTTGAAAGAAATGATCAAAAAATGAGCTTCCCCCATCTATTTACATCGGGCAAGATTGGTCCATGTCACCTCAAAAACCGGATCATCATGCCCCTTTATCCCACCAAATATGCCAGGGACGGTAAAATAAATCCCAAGATGGTGGAGTTCTACCGCGCCCGTGCCGCGGGCGGCGTGGCCTTGATTGTTATGGATTGTCCCTGCCTGGATTATCCGCGGGCCTACAAAGGTTCCCATCAACTGCGTATTGACACGGCTGAACATGTGGCCGGCCTGAGAGCGCTGCTTGATGCCGTTAAATCCGAAGGCGCCCGGGTATTCATGCAGCTGAATTATCCGCGAGAAAGGACTGTCAAACAGCAGGTCCCCGGTGCCAAACAAAAAGGGGATATGTGGATCGCACCGATTGCAACCACCATGTCGATTGCGGAAGCTGATGATATACTGGAAATCATGGCCCGGGGCGCGGTTCAGGCCGGGGATATCGGCTATGACGGAGTTGAAATCCAGGCCAGCTACGGAGACCTGATCTCCCAGCTGCTGTCGCCGCTGTTAAATACCCGTACCGACGAGCTGGGCGGGAGTTTAAAAAATCGATCCCATTTTCTGATCCAATTGATTCAGCAGGTCAAAGGACTGACCGGAAAAGATTTTCCGCTGATGGTCAAACTGGTGTGCGATGAATTTGTGGACGGCGGCCTGGCAATTGAAGAGACCGTAAAGATTGCCGGGTGGGTGGAAAAGGCGGGGGCTGATGCGATTGTGGCCAACGCCGGCAACAAGCAAACCAAATACAGGACCATACCGCCGCTGGACAGTCCCTTCGCACCGCTGGCAGGTTTGGCCGCTCAAATTAAAGCCGTTGTGAATATACCTGTTGTTGCCATTGGAAAAATCAACCGGCCTGATGTCGCCGAAGATATCATCAGCCGGGGCCAGGCGGATTTTGTCGCCATGGCCCGGGCCCTGGTGGCGGATCCGGAGTTGCCCCGCAAGGCCGAATCCGGCCGGTTGGATGGGATTCGCCCCTGTGTCGCCTGCCTGGAAGATTGTGCCGGCAAAGGGGTCGAGGGTATTGGGCGATGCTGCACGGTCAATCCATTTGCCGGCCATGAATTTGACTGGCAGATAACACCGGCCCGGCAGAAGAAAAAAGTCCTGATCATTGGAGGGGGACCCGGCGGCGCCCAGGCAGCGCTGGTCGCAAGCCGGAGGGGCCATGAGGTGGAATTGTGGGAGCAGACGGAACTAATTGGCGGACAGATACAATTTGCACATCTCGCGCCATTTAAAGATGAAATGGCGGGCATTTTAACCTACCTTATTAAATGCCTTCAAAAATCGTCCGTGACGGTTCGCACCGCGCAGCAGGCAAACCATTCTAAAATTGCCGCCTTTGAGCCGGATGTGGCCATTGTCGCCACCGGCTCGCACCCGGGCCTGCCCCCCATTGCGGGAATCGATGCAAATTTCGTGGTTCAGGCCCGCGACCTTTACCTCACCGGTCCTCCCGCCGGCGACAGGGTCGTCATTATCGGCGGCGGTGATATTGGTTGCGAAACTGCCGACTGGCTTGCCGGTCCGGGCAAACATATCAGCGTGGTTGAAATAGCTCCGGCAGTGTTAGCCCGCATGCAGAAAATTCCGAAAGATCGTTTATTAGCAAGGCTTTCTGAAAAGAGAGTTCAACTTTATGTAGAAACCCGGGTGATTTCCATTGAAGAAAAGAAAGTCCGTCTAAAAAAGAAAGATGGTTCAGAGTTCATGCTGGAAGCAGATCTTGTTGTAATCGGCATCAATGCTCACCCGGAAGATAGTTTATATCATACATTGCGAGGCAAAGTTAAAGAAGTTATTGCCATAGGGGATGCTGCCGCTCCCGGAAATCTCGGTGCTGCGTTGAGAACCGCAACAGAAGTGGCATTGAACATCTGATACCTTATATGAAACTACACGAAGTTAAAAGCGAATCACGCTAAAGACGTGATCTAAAGACAGCAGAACCGCAGAATACTGAATATCGAACCGCAGAGTTTCTTTTTCGCCCTAAACGCCAACTGGAAATTTTAAATCCGAAAAAGTTTCAAGGGACTCACGTCCAATTTTTGATTGGCGGCGGTTAACTTGTCCTCACCGGAGATCACCGCCACCGCCTTCTGGGTATCTGTGCCATCGAAGTATTTCTCAGCGGCCTGCATCACCTTGCTGCGGGTCAGCGATAAGAGCTCGGTTTTAAACCGGATGCGCATTTCGTCGGATAAGGAGACAATTTGGCGGTAAAAGGCTTTTCTGGCTGCCGGCCCCGGCGGATCGGGTTTGTCTATTTCTGAGCAGACCTGCAACACGGCTTCATTGACATCTTCATCACTGAAGTTGCCGCAACGAATAAAGGCGGCGGCTTTGTCAAAAGCATTTAAGGTCGATATAATGTGGGGATCGCGATAAGAAGCGAAGCTGAACAGACCATCTTCCGGGCTGTACAGGGCAAAACCGCCGTAAGCCCCGCCCTTCTCACGGATTTCACGATGCAGGTACATGGATCTTAATATTTTGCTGATCACGGACAGGGCGGCGGCATCCTCATGTTCCATGCGCACGGTTTCAAAGGCCAGTGCGACGAATGACACGGCCGACGAGGTACTCCAACCTTCCCGAATGGATTCCGCTTCCAGCTTGATATCCGGATCAGAGAAACCATCGCCGGTTCCCTTATCGAAACCCTTTAAAATAGAGGCCAGATTCGGTAAACCTCCTGCAAGCGCTGCATCCTCACCAATCAGGGCCATTTTAAAATTATGGCGGGTGAACACGGCTTTACCGATAGCCGCTAAATCCGCAGCAAGACGGCCAAGTTTTTGCTCGTCTATATTATCGGATAATTGCTTGATCGTCTGCAACTGGTGCACCCCACTCCAGGTTTCCCCCAAGGCCCGGGTGGAGGAAAAATTCCTGGAAGCCAGGGAGATGGCCAACCGGTGACCGTTGTGAACGACCATTGATTCAAGGCCGGCCCGATACTCGAGCAGCAGACTCTTTAAGCGGGACAGGTCGCTAAATTGATGCTGATGAAGCACTTCCCGGATGATATCAAACATCTGCTCCTGGTTTCGGAGTAGGCATTTACCGTTAAAGGAGATAAAGGGCACGCAATCTCCGGCAGTGTCGAATCGAGTCCGGGAATGAGTCGACAAGCCGATACCACCCGTATAGGTATCGATGCGGTGTGCCATGTCTGCATAATCGCGAATACTGGTGCCCATGCGTACAAGCGCATAGCAGAAAAAGGGAGTTAGCGGAATCAGGGCGCCGGATAGTGATCCGGTACCGGCTGCCGCGGCATAGTATACAATGCCGGAAGTTGCCTGATTATAAATGGTGGCTCGCAAAACACTTTCTGAGGCGCTTTCCTTGATTGCCGGAACCGACGGCGGTATGTCTTTGCGCTGCAGAGTGGGGAGACTGGAAACATCCTCTTCGGCCTCCTGCAAGCGCTGTAATGCTTCAGCATCCTGTTTGATTTGATCAATATCTGTGGGGGACAAATCTTTTTTGATGCGATCGAGCTCAACGCGCAGCCGTTGGTTCTGGTGTTCTTCCATCCCTTGATCCGGTACCAATGTTAAAAGAATGTGGTGCGGATTGTCCAGAAGATATTTATTTATTAGATTTTCAAAAAAAGAGCCCTTTTCCAGCTCACTCTGCAGCTTGGCCAGGTCTGCATCAAAATTTAGAACCTTAAGCGGGTCACCCCCGTGGAACCAGCTACCTGAAAAAGTCAGCAACAATTTGATGCCATAAGGATAGGGTGTATTGGTGATTTCTTTGCGATGAAATTCAATTTGATGAATGGCAGAATCGATCAGTTTTTTTTCAATACCGTTATCGACAAGGTCGGTTAACACATCAAAGATAATGGCTTTAATCTTATCGGCCGATGCTTGGTCGACGTCTTTTAGCCCGCTCACAAATAGGGTATCCCGGTTGTCAGCGTCGAAGCCGCAGCCATCGCACAGAGCGCTGCCAAGCCCTGAATCGATTAACGCTTTTCGCAGGGGCGAGGCAGAATTGCCTAACAGGATCTGTTCCAGCAAGGTCAGCGTCAGAATTTCAAATGAATCTTTGATATCGGCGGTCAGCCAGGCAACGCATACCTGGAATTTTTGAGTTGGATCTTCGTTTTTATTAAACGGATACGGAAAGGAAACGGATTGCGGGTGCTTCCAGCGGGGCTGGCAGGCAACATCCGTCTCAGGATCAATCCGTTCGAATTCCGTGAGCACCTTGGCTTCGATAAAAGCCAGATGATTTTTCAATGGCAGATTGCCGTAGGTGTAGAAAAAGGCATTGCTGGGGTGATAGTGCTGCCGGTGAAATTCTTTTAGTTGTTCATATGAGAGCGACGGAATTTCAGCCGGTTCTCCCCCCGAATTAAATCGATAGGTCGTCGATGGATAGAGCGCTTTTAAAATGGATCGTGCCATTACCTGATCCGGCGAGGACATGGCACCTTTCATTTCGTTGTAAACGACCCCTTTATAAATCAACTGGGGGACTTCCGGGTTTGGTCCTTCCGAATTATCCTCAATCTCCAGACGGTGTCCTTCCTGTTTAAAGCTAAGTCCATCAAGTTTTGGGAAAAAGGCAGCATCCAGATATACTTCCATCAAATTGTAGAAATCTTTCTGGTTCTGCGTTGCAAAAGGATACATGGTCCAATCCGAAGCGGTAAAAGCGTTCATAAAGGTGCTCAAGCTTCTTTTGAGCATTGAAAAAAACGGGTCACGCACCGGAAACTTCCGGGAACCGCACAACGCGGTGTGCTCAAGAATATGAGCGACTCCGGTGGAATTTTTGGGTATGGTTTTAAATGCAACGCTGAAGGTATTTTCGGCATCGCTGTTGCTGATGTGTATATGTTTAGTCCCGGTTGTTAAATGCTTCAGAGCATAGAAAACCGCTGAGATTTCGTTCAGTGATTCAACATGTTCGATGCGATAATCATATATCCGGTCACCGGCTTTGAGCCCCGGATTGGAAGAATCCACGATAGTTTCCATAGTCACCCCTCGTTTTTTTTTAAAAGCTTCCTGAATCATTGAACGACCAAAATTCCAAGCACCAAAACCCAAATATCAAACAAGTTCCAATTACCAATTTCCAATGACCCAAACAAGTTTTAACTGGCAGCAAGCCTTCGACCAGAGTTAAGGCCGATGGTGTGATGCCTTCAGTGTAAATTCAGACAGATTTATGCACATCAGTGGCATCGAATTGTTTTGATCCACTGAAATGGAATTTCTGTTTCGGATTCGAGTTTTGAAATTTGAGATTTGGAATTTATATGTCATTATTTTAGTATAAAACTATTATTAATTTAATCCGACTTATGCAAATTACATTTAAAACATAACACTATGTTGCAATATATATCCCTCTGCTTTTGCGCTTAATTTTAGCGGTCTTATTCAGGCGGAATATAATATTCCGAATTTTCTTTTCGTCAAAACCGGTTTTAGCCTGAATTTGAGCAAAATCTATTCCCTGTTTCGAGTGCTTGATGGTTTCCAGCACGATATCAACAGCCGTCAGTGAGGTTTTCCGGCGGGCCATCTGGGTTTTGGAATTGCAGGAGCCCATCGAGCTTTTAATTAAATTTTCCAGGCGATCCAATCTGATCATCAGCTGGTCGACATCTTTTTTTGTCGGGATGTTATAATTTTGCATAAAAAATTTGACCATGGCATCGAAACTGGTTGTCTTCCCCTTCCTTCTAGGCATTGATTCCTCCTTTGTAAAAGGGTCATTGCTGTCCAAAATAAATTGAAAATCAAATACTGCCTTTAATAATAACAGGCAGTTATAAACGCGAAATTGGTGATTTCGAAATCAGGTTATGCCTTTTAAAGTGGATGCTGTCCAAAACCCACG
>Ga0209791_1000175_pt1 | contig 33281 bp, 33 predicted proteins | sample WorMetTyACAVOLI1_FD_187422 | JGI IMG/M metagenome (GOLD analysis project Ga0209791, IMG submission 187422) | Marine gutless worms symbiont microbial communities from Max Planck institute for Marine Microbiology, Germany - Olavius algarvensis... ... | reverse complement strand
CGGTGGCGACGGCTTTGGCGCGTTAAGATCCAAGAGCTGTTAACGGCCACGGTTCAAAATATACTGGTCTATGTTCGGTATGCCAAAGATCGTAGGAGCCGAGCGGCGGCAGGATTGCGGATCAGCAACACCTCTGCCTCTGTCAGTTGGTACCGACGCAATCTAATGCGACTCAGATCGCAATTAAATCATGCTCCCATGTTGGTTGAAAGAGCATGCGTCATGGAGCTAAAGACGGCTCGATAAAACCGGTTCGGGCAACAGCCCGACAAGGTTTGACCCCTATTTATTTTGAGGCGGCTTTAAGAGGTGGCGGGGGGACATGAGGGATCGGGTCAGAACGAAAGCGGCTTGCAGTGCCTCCGTGGGGCATAGCGGGAAACATTCTTTGCAGTCCCAGCATTCCTTGGCGGCTATTTCCGGAATAAATGATATCTCCTTTAGTATTCCTCTATCAACAAATCCCACAGCGTCCTTTTTCTTGACTTCAGCACAGTACCGTACACACAGACCACAATGAATGCAGAATGAGGCCTCCTTTTCAAAACGGTCCTTGTCTGCTCCATACTCATCGGCCAGTTCCATCAGTTGCGGTGAATCCGGTGCGTGACAAAGCTGCAGTTCCAATATCATTTTACGAATGTTATCTATTTTCGCAGATCTGGTTGTTACAATCAGGTTCTTTTCCACCGTGTAAACGCACGAAACGACATGCTTTTTCCAGTCGCCCACCTGTACTTCCACGATACATAGACGGCAGCCGCCAAACGGCTCCAATTTTTCGTGATGGCATAATGTGGGTATCGAAATGCCGGCACTTTGGGCGGCCTCAAGGACAGTCATTCCTTCCCTGGCGTTGACCTCTTTTCCATCTATTTTTAATACGATCTCATTCATCTTCGTTGCTCTTTCTGGCAATAATTCTTTCCTCTTCAGGGATAGGGGGCGGAACAGGACTACCTGATATTTTCTCCACCGCATCAAAGCGAGATGGGCAGACATCAAAGCAGGTGCCGCACTTTGTACATTTCTGCTGTACAATTACATGGATTTTCTTCTTGCCGCCGTCAACCGCGTCGGCAGGACACTTCCTCAGGCAGATCATGCAGGCTTTACACTTTTGCGGGTCAATATGGTACGCGATCAGTTCCTTGCAGGACAAGGCCGAGCAACGTTTTTCCCTGATGTGTGCATCGTATTCATCTCTGAAGTAGCGCACCGTGCTGAGGAACGGGTTCGGGGCACTTGTTCCCAGCGCACAAAGGGAGGCTTCTTTAGCAACTTCGCTAAGTTCCTCTAAAAGCTCGATGTCACCCTCTTCCCCTTTTCCTTCGGTGATGTTCGCGAGAACTTTCAGCATCTGCCTCAGGCCTTCACGGCAGGGGACGCATTTACCACAGGATTCATCGGTAAGAAAGTCAATGAAGTACCTGGCCACATCAACCATACAGGTATCTTCATCCATTACGATCATCCCGCCCGATCCCATCATGGAACCGGCCTTGGTGAGTTCATCAAAGCCGACTTCCAGATCTAACAGTTCCTCAGGGACGCATCCTCCAGACGGTCCCCCGGTCTGCACTGCTTTAAACCTCTTACCGCCAGGGATTCCACCGCCTATTTTGTAAATAATATCTTTCAGGCCCATGCCCATGGGCACTTCCACAAGGCCGGTATTGGTAATCTTTCCAACCAGGGAGAAAATTTTCGTACCTTTGCTTCCGTCGGTGTCAAATTGAGTAAACCAATCAGCGCCGTTATTGATAATAAGTGGCACATTGGCCCATGTCTCAACATTATTCAACACGCTGGGCTTACCCCAAAGGCCCTTGATGTTGGAGCGGATATACTTCGGTCTGGGCTCCCCCACCTTGCCCTCGAGTGCCGTCATAAGTGCAGTCGATTCACCACAGACGAAAGCGCCGGCCCCTTGGTGCACTGTAATCGTGAAATCAAAGCCTGAGTCCAGGATGTTTTTCCCAATAAAACCATACGCCTCAGCCTGTTTAATCGCGAGGGTCACATTCTCCACCGCCAGGGGGTATTCCTGTCGAACATAAATATAGCCCTCGTAAGAGCCGATGGCATAACCACCGATGATCAACCCTTCGAGGATTGAATGAGGGTTACCTTCAAGGAGAGCTCTATCCATAAATGCCCCTGGGTCCCCCTCGTCGGCATTGACGATCACATATTTTATTTCGTCAGGGGCATTGCGGGATCCTTCCCACTTTCGCCCTGCGGGAAAGCCGCCGCCGCCTCTGCCTCTCAGGTTGGATTTTTTGACCTCCTCCACTACCTCCTCGGAGGTCATGCCCGAAAGAACTTTGGCTAACGCGGAGTACCCGCCAATTGCCAGATAGTCATCGATGTTCTTCGGATCAATCTTAATATTACTGCCGATGATGTTTCGTTCTTGATTTTTATAAAAGGGAATGTCGGATTCATAGGTTGCTTTTTCGCCTGTGGTTGGGTCAACATAGAGTAGACGATCGACGATCTTCCTCTCCTTTATGGTCTGAGAGACAATCTCTGGAACGTCTTCAGGTCTTACCTGGAGATAGCATATCTCCTCTGGAAAAATGACCACAACGGGTCCTCTCTCACAAAATCCAGGGCACCCGGTTCCCTTGGTATCCACATCAGCCTGCAAGCCCTGTTTTTTAATCTCTGCTTTAAAGGCGGCTATGACGTCACTTGCACCGAAGGCAATACAACCAGCGCCGGCACATATTGAAATGCGAGGCGTGTTTGGGTCTCTTCGGGATAAAATCTCCTGTCTGACTTTTTCTAATTCTTCAGGCGAGTTTAACCGCGCCATAATTTTCACCTACTCATAGTTGTTTAGCACATCTGCAGTCTCACCCGGCACCATCTTCCCGTGGGTCTTACCATCGATTTCCACCACCGGCCCCAGGGCACAGCATCCGAGACAATTCACCGTCTCCAGGCTGAATTTCAGATCCAGATCTGTTTCACCGGGTCTAATACCGGTCAGATCCTGCATGGTGTCAAGGACCCGTGTCGCGCCCCGTACATGGCAGGCAGTACCCATGCATACATGAATTTCATGCTGCCCCTTGGGCACGAGACTGAAGGCTTTATAAAAGGTGGCGACATGTTGTATCCGGCTTAACGGAACCTTTAATCTGTCGCTGACTCTCTGAATCGCTTCCTTGGATAGCCAGCGGTTTTCGCTCTGAATTTCCAGCAGTACTTGAATCAGTGAACTGGCTTCGCCCTGATGCGCGTCAATAATCTGATCGACTCTTTCGATATCCATATCCGTTATCCTAAGCCAGGTCCGCTTGAGGCGGAGAATTGACAAGAAGCTATCCCAAAAACGCATCTAAGGGCCCATGGCGGCGTTGCAGGCCGGCGGGCATAGGTGTGGGGCCCTTTACCCGCACCTATGCGTACATACTACCGTGTATGCTCCGCTTTTTCACCGCCCTGCGCCTTGCCCTGAACCCTGATCTACATTTTTGAGATCGCTTCAAATGTAAAAAAGTTCCAGGTCAGCCGGGAAACGCCCTGTTTCCGATACTCAGGACAGCGCATAGCACTTGCGCTGTGCGTCATACCTGACCAATCCGTGCCTCGATGAGCTGTTTATGTGCCTTGCGACGTCTGATGGATTTAATCCCAGCGCCATGGCCATTTCTCCGGTTGAGAGGGGTTTTTCACGCAATAGCAGCAAAATTTGGCTTATTGCCAGTTTATCTAAGATGAGTTCGTTGAATAACCGGTCTACCGCTTCACTCTTAAAAAATTGGTGATAGGCCTCTTCCGATTTAACCGGAACTCTCAGTTTCTCTCGTTCCACAAGCTTGAGGTATGGAATCAATTGAGTGACGGCTTCAAGTTTTAAGGATAATTCTTTTCCTTCCATTCCTTCGCTCGTGCCAAGCGGTCCTATCTCTGTGACCTTCTCGCAATAATTATTAATCATATCGACCAGAAGGATGCCATCACCGGATGACATAAATTCGATGTTCAGCCGTTCCGGATTCAACCCGATGTGTTCCAGAATTTTTTTGCAGAGAAGCACATTGCTCAGTGCATCGTAATTCCCATGGGTGATATAATTACATTCATCAAGACGGCAACCCCCAATAAATACCCCGTCTACTCCGTTTGAAAAGGCGCGGAGGATAAATTCAAGGTCGACCCTGCCGGAACACATGACACGGATTAGCCTGATTTCAGTTGAATATTGCAGCCTGGAAACTCCAGCCATGTCAGCGGCACCGTATGCTCACCAATGGCAGACAAACCCCAGTACTTTCGGTTTGAATGGTTGTCCTGAACTCATTCGTGTTCGTCTCCTTTTACATGACCTCTTCCTCATGAAACGCAGTATCGATCTGGCTCAAGAGGTCCTCATCGGTAAAGTGTTTCAGGAATATGGCATTTGTCGGACACTTCGCGCAGCACAGTCCATCGCCTTTGCAGAGAACCGGATTAACCCAGGCTTTTTTGCCATGGGGCGTCTCGTGAAACTCTATGGCATTATACACACAAACAGTGATACATGCCCCGCACGATACGCAATCATTCTCTTTTACCTCGCAGACGGAACCCGAAACGGTGACGATGTCATTTGAAAGCAGAGTCAGCGCCCGACTTGCGGCGCCATGGGCCTGGCTGATCGCTTCAGGTATATGCTTGGGATAGTGCGCCATTCCGCAAAGATAGACGCCCTCGGTACCGAACTCGACAGGCCGCAACTTGACATGGGCTTCCTTGAAAAAATCATCCGGTCCCAGAGAGACTTTAAAAAGATTGGATATATCTCTGTTTCCGGCGGGAGGGATAACGGCCGCCGACAAGACAAGTGTGTCGGCATCCACCGCCAGCTTTCGCCCTAGAATATAGTCCGGCAGGGTAACCCTTAAAACAGGCCGGCCTTCTGCCACCACCGCTACCACCCGGGGTTTCTCGTCCGGCTCATAGCGGATGAACTTCACATCGTTGTCGGATGCCTGCCGGTAATAATCCTCGGTGAACCCATAGGTTCTCATATCCCTGAAGATAATGGTAATATCGATATCGGGATTTATTTTCTTCAAATTCAAGGCGTTCTTGATCGCATGGCTGCAGCATACTCGGGCGCAATAATTGCGGTCTTCCTGTCTGCAGCCGACACATTGAATCATGACCAGGCTCTCGGAGTTGATCAGCCGTTCTTCTCTGCTGGCGATCTGCGCCCCCAGCTCCAACTGGGTCAATACCCTGTCATCTTCTCCATACAGGTATTCGACGGGTTTATATTCTTGAGCACCGGTAGCGATAACTGCCGCGCCGTGTTTTATTTCGGTGATCCCAATGTCTGACGTCACACTGGTGATAAAATTCCCGACATAACCGGTCGCCTCTGTAATGACGGCACCGGTATACACATGGATTAACCGGTGCTGATAAACCGTGCGCACCAGGTCGGACAAGTAAGCCTGAACATCCACGCCATCCAGGGTAGAATGGATTTTCCGGCTCATTCCACCGAGCTCTGTTTCTTTTTCCAGCAGATACACCTCATGGCCCTGGTTGGCGATGGAAAGCGCACAGGTCATGCCGGCGATACCGCCGCCGACCACAAGCGCCTTCTTGTTGACGGGCAGATCGATCTCCTGCAGCGGTTCCAAATGACAGGCGCGGGCCACCGACATCCGGGTGATGTCCATTGCCTTTTCGGTGGCCTTTTCCTTTTCGCGTGCGTGAACCCAGGAGCAATGCTCCCTGATATTGGCCATATCCAGGTAGTATTGATTGATGCCCGCCTCGCGCAGTGTGTCCCGGAACAGTGGTTCCAGGGTTCGGGGGGAGCATGCCGCGACAACCACTCGATTGAGCCCCTTTTCCCGGACCGTTTCGGTTATCGACTCCGCGGAATCGGTTGCGCATGAAAACAGCTGTTCCTCGGCATGGACCACATTGGGCAAAGTCTTGACATAGTCCACGGTGGAAGGGACGTCGACCACTCTTCCGATGTTGGCGCCGCAGTGACACACAAAAACACCGACCCTGGGCTCTTCTCGGGAGACATTCTTCTCTTCTGGATATATCCTTTCTTTGGACAGCCGCCCTCGTCTGTGGTTAAGTAATTCACCGCATTGTGAGCCTGCTCCGCTGGCGGAGAACACCGACTCGGGAATGTCCAAAGGACCCTGAAATGCTCCGCTGACGAAAATCCCGGGGCGAGAGGTCTCGATGGGATTAACGGGGTTGGTTTTGCAGAATCCGTGGGAATCCAGCTCGATGTCATAGAGTTCGGCCATTTTTTCCGTTTCATCCGGCGGGTTCAACCCCACGGACAACACCACCAGATCAAACTCTTCTTCCTTTACGCCGTCTTCGTCAGTAGCATATCGGATGGTGACGTTTTTGCTTTCGGGGATTTCTTTCCCGATGGATACGTAGCTTCGTATGAATCGAGTCCCGGGAAGGTTTGCCGCTCTCTGGTAGAACTTTTCGAAATCTTTGCTGTAGGAACGGATATCGTTATGGAATACCGTACACTCAGTCTCTGGGTCATGATCTTTTGCCAGAATCACCTGTTTTTGCGTATACGTGCAGCACACGGATGAGCAATAGCTGTTACCTCCGGGGACGACCTGTCTGGATCCGACACATTGGATCCATGCGATGTTATGGGGGTGCTTTTTGTCCGAAGGGCGCAATATCTCACCTTCGTGAGGCCCGGTCGCACACAGGAGCCGTTCAAAGTCAAGACTGGTTACGACATTCTCCATTTTGCCGTATCCATAGTCGCCCCTCAATTCAGGATCAAATGGTTCATAACCCGGACACAGAACGATCGCCCCAACTTTCACCTTCAGCTCTTCGGCCTCCTGATGAAGACAGATGGCCTCATTCTGACAGGCGCCTTCGCAGATGGCACATTTCTTCTCTTCAAGATAAAGGCAGCTTTCATCTATATACGTGACAAGCGGAACGGCTTGGGAAAAGTATATATGGACGGCTTTATTCGATGATAAGTCCTGGTTGTATGGATCGGGGATTTCGAGCGGGCAATACTCTACGCAGGTGCCGCACCCTGTGCATTTCACCTCGTCGATGTATCTGGGTCTTTTGTTCAGGGTGACCGTGAAGTCCCCCGCCTTCTTATCCACACGCTCAACATCCGTGTAGGTCAGAACCTCTATGTTGGGATGCCGGCCGACCTCGACCAGTTTGGGCGCGAGAATTCACATGGAACAGTCATTCGTCGGGTAGGTTTTGTCAAGCTGGGCCATATGGCCGCCGATGGCCGGCGATTTTTCGACCAGATAAACCTTATACCCCGACGCGGCAAGATCGAGGGACGCTTGAATTCCGCTGATGCCGCCACCGACAACCATCACGTCTGCAAAATCGCTGTCTGCGAAACTGTTACCGAGCTGTTGCATGGGTTCACTTTCCATTTATCGACATCCTTAATAAGGTTATGTTGAGGCTTGCTTCCCAAAGTCTGGATGATACGCGGCCCGGTGATGATTCAGGGACGATTGAAGCCCGCCTTGCAGCGGCTTGCCCGATCACGTCAACGTCAAACTGCGTGGGGAATGAGCCCGCTATACCAATTCAGCCAATAGCTTCCTGGACAATCTCCGTGATATCCTTGATCTGGGCGGCGTCACTATTCTCCAGGCCCAGCAAACTTTCCTCAAAATGGCTGATGCAATAGGGACAGGACGTCGCCAGCACCTCGGCTCCGGCACCGAGCGCCTGCTCCACTCTGAGGTCTGAGAATCGTTCACCCTTCGGCGTTTCCATCCAGATGCGGCCGCCGCCGCCCCCGCAGCAAAGGCTGTTTTCCATCGCATCCGGCATCTCAATCAGTTCCAGGCCCTGTATTTTCTTTAGTAGTTTCCGGGGTTCGTCAATAACGCCGTTATGCCGCCCCAGGTAACAGGGATCATGATAGGTCACTTTCTTCCCATACGCCTGGGGGAGATCGAGTCGTCCCTCGGATACGAGCTCGAATAAATACTGGGAGATGTGAACCACCTCGAAATTTACGCGGAAATCAGGGTACTCGTTTTTGAACGTGTGGTAGCAATGTGGTGAGGAAACCAGGATTTTCTTCACGCCGTTGTCGATAAACGTTTTGATGTTTTCCCTGGCCAGGCGCTTGAACAATTCCTCATCGCCCGTCTTGCGGATGCTTTCACCGCAGCAATTTTCCTTTGAACCCAGGATGCCGTAGTCTACCCCAGCCCTGTTGAGGATTTTGGCGGTGTCACGGGCGACTTTTTTCAACCTCGGGTCATAGCACAGGTAGCAGCCGGGGAAATACAAGATTTCTGTCCCCTCGGTAAACGTCTTTACGGACAGGCCTTCCGCCCAATCGGCCCTCTTTTTCCGTTCCTCACTCAGGGGGTTGCCTTCCCCGGTGAGACTGGCGCTGATGGCGCGCACGGGGTTGACGGAAGTGGGAAAGATCCCATATTCGGTCGAAATCCGGCGCAGGGATACCCCGCATTCAATTATTTTCACACCCCTCGGGCATTGCCGGGGACAGTTCCCGCAGGTGGTGCAACGCCACATCTCTTCACTTTCGATGTCGGTCAAACCAAAGGTGGCTTCCCGGATCAGCTTGCGCATGCTGAAGTCCCTGACCCTGCTCCAGGGGCAAACCGTATCGCACAGCCCGCACTGATAGCATAATTTGAACGCATCACCACCGGATTCTTTTATGATATCGATGATCTCTTTTAATGGAGCTACAGTTTCCACAGGTTCAATTAATCCTTATTTGACAGGGTCATTCTAGCAACAACATCCGCTACATTCTGAAGGCCAAATTTTTTTGCCAGGGATTTCAAACCGATCTCCAACTCCTCCTGCGCTTCCTCTTCTTCGATTTCTTCTTCCCTTTCTTCTAAAACCAGGGCATCCGTAATGCACCATTTCACACACAGGGGCTCTTCCTCGCCTTCGCACATATCGCATTTGAGAGGAAGACCGGAATCGGGCTCTTTGAAATCGCCTCTGGAAGGGCAGGAGGCACGGCAGAAGGCGCACTCTTCGTATTCCTTGCCGTCAATCATGTATTTATCCCGGCCGGCACATTCGGCCGGCGTATAGTCACCCGCGTACACCGGAACATATATGTCCTTGAGCGGTTCACTGATCACGCGGATTCGAGCCCTGGCCGGATTATTGCTGCTGTATTTCGGCGCCGCATGAAAGGCCGAGCAGATCATCTCACAGGCCCGGCATCCATTGCATTTATCGACATCGATTCTGATGGTTTTAACTGTTTTCTTTTTTTTCTCACCCGTCACGGCTGTACTCCCTTCACTTTATTCCTGCGCCACTTCCGTCGTGGCGGCCTCTTCGGCAGGCCCATCTTCCCCGTCTTTCAGGATCCCCCTTTCGATGAATTCTTCTGCCACGTAATCCAATCCCAACTCCTCTAAAGACTCCCTGGTCGGTATGCCATCGCTGTTCCAACCCTTGAATCTATAATACGTATCGAGCAGTTCCTTTTCGAGTTCAGGGAATCTTTTTTTCCAATGGTTCTTAGGCGGCTTTTCGTCTTTTCTGCGCATGCCTCTTCTTATATTGATGGCTCTGACTAAGGTGCGGTACCGTTTGGCTGCCTGGGACAATTTATCTTCATCCATGGCGATCCCGGCACCGGCTGAAATGAATTTCGGGTAATTGTGAATATGATATGGGGGCTTTAAGGGGAATGATGACAGACCGGCACACATCCCGAGGGCATCGTCGAGATAGTGCATTTTTTCCTGCCAGTCGACGATGTCACAGCACATCTGAACCGTCGGGTAATATGGAATCGAATTTTCTCCGCGAAGTTCCCAGTCCAAAAAATACTGCTTGAACTTTTCATCGGGAACCTGAAACCAGTCCTTTACGAACTCTTCCCGCTGCTCTCTCTTGGGGTAAGGTGCCTGGGGGAACTGTCCTTCAATCTGGGTAATGTTTATCTTCTCACCGGTGGAATACATCAGGAAATAAATCGGATTCAGCATGGACAGCTTGAGCGGCAGCTGCTCATGTTTCTTGATATTGTTATGGGCATAATCTTCTGCGCCGTTTCCGATCTCTTTGGCGGCCCAGTACGTGCCATTGGCCAGAACATCCCCGATCCCTTCGCGCCGGACAATTTTGTCAAGCAGCCAATAAAATCGCCCCTCGTTGTCGGAGGGCAGTCCCGGCATATCATTGTCCGTTAATATGCCGTTTTCGTACAGTTCGAGGGCGAAGGCCATTACCTGCGGGGTCGAAAATCCGTCCACACCGTATTCCGTGGCATGCTGGGCGATTTTCAATCCAAAATCCAGGTCTGACATGGCCGCCATGGTGTAGGTCAATTTCGAGAAGCATTTCATCATGTAGGTAGGTTTGCCCGGCGGGGAAATGGTTGCCCCGCATTTCATGGGGCAGTTGTAGCAACTGATCAGCCGTGTCCGCATGCTGTCCATGGACTGCGTCCACGCGGCTTTGACCTCGTCGGTCCAGAAACCTTTTCGGCGCACACGCGAGTTTCCCCACATGAAATTTTCGGTGTGCCACTTCTCATCATGGATTGCCATTTCCTGCGGTGACCCGAGCCCCTGCAATATGGCCATTACGCCGGGAATCGGATTTTCATTACGGAATTTTATATATTCCAGCACTTCGCGGCATAGTTCCAGGTATTCGGCCGGCTGCGCAACATTGATGTCCCCTGTCCCGCGAACCGCGATCGCTTTTACCCTTTTGTCACCCATTACGGCGCCGATGCCAAGCCGGCTGGCACTGGACCGCCCCTGCTCGATGGAAGCAAAATACACACGGTTTTCACCGGCCAGACCGATAGCCGCCACCTGGGCTTTGGGCTCATTCAACTCCTGCCTGATTTGATCTGCAGTTTCGGTCGCTCCCATGCCTTGCAGATGTGAGGCATCCCGTAATTCGACCTTGTCGTCATTTATCCACAAATAAACCAGATCCGGTGACTTGCCGCGCAATATCACCTTGTCATAGCCGGCATACTTCAATTCCGGAGCCCAAAATCCTCCCATCATGGAAAATGCCATCAACTTTGTCTGGGGTGAAATGGTTGAAACAATGGTACGATTGCACCCGGTAGCCGGTGTACCGCATAATAGACCGGCGCCGAATATTAATAGATTCTCGGAAGAAAACGGCTCCACTTCAGGGGGAACCCTGTCCCACAATATCTTGGCGTTTGTCCCCAGCCCCCCAAGATACAGCTCGGTGTCTCTTGGATCAGATTCGACCCGATCAATGCTTCCCCGGGACAGATCGATTTCTAGATTAAACCCCGTCTCTGCGTACCTCATCTTTTTCTCCTTTGCCGGCTATCATTTTCTCCTCAAGCGGGCGAATCGATACGGGAATTAAAGAATGACACCGACCAGATTCCGATGGCGCAATGTTTTCTGATAAATGATTGGGTTTGTAAGGAGTTTTGGGATGATCCGCACCAATCCGAGGTCAAGGCGGAGCATCTCAACCCGAAAGTTGCATAGAATCTTTTCAAGCGTGTCTAAAGATAAACCACATTCTGGTTTTGAAAGTTACTTAGGTCCGACCAGCTACAATACAATTCACTACGTTCAAAAACGGAAGATCGAGCTCAAAACATCGCTCGCATCTCCCGTGCAAAGCTACAATTTAACTATAAATTAGCTACAAAATAGTTGTATGGTTTTCCTTGAAATCTGTCAAGGTTAAAACTCATTGAACTATTCCGAACATTGCATGAAATCTTTTCAGCCAGAGGCTAAAAAGAAACAATGCCGGAGCGATCAAGTGGATTCTGAGACGATCCCATAGAATGCAATATGCAACACACAATAATTAAGAAACGACCTGAAAAGATTTCACCCTTCAGGCCACACGGAGACTTCCATGCCCCGCGTTATTCGAGACTCGCGGTAGATGGACTACAGCTTCGCCTCGTAGTAAGCAGCGAATCGCGAAGCGAGGCGCCTTGTCGTCTCCGCGTAGCGGAAGGACGGCAAGGGGTACGTAAGTACCTGTGTAACCCCGCCAGGAACTGCCTTGGTCATGAAAGCCTCCGTGTGGTGCAATGTCCGGACTACAGTTGTGGAATAGGATGATCGATAGGGGGCTTTTCGGGGGCTGGAATCAAAATCTCCGAAGATCATTCACCCTATCATCAACACTATCGGGGCTTTCCGGTTTTTCCTTGTGTTGTGCCAGGTGTCGGCGTAAAAGAGGAGACGAACCAACCAATATTTTCTCAATTCGATGGGCCCATTACTCTGAATAGTACCTATCCATTTGTTGAGAGGCTTGTAGGACACGTCTCTGGCGAGAAAGGAGTCCCCATGGACGAGAGCACCATCAACATCAGACTTATGAAGGCTGAGGATTTTGACGCTGTGGTTGGTATTGATGAGAAGGTACTCAAGAATTCCCGCGCGGAGTACTATGAAAACAAGTTCGAAAAGCTTTTTAAATCCAAAGATTTTGTACCGACGTCGCTTGTGGCCGAAGACAAGGATGGTAAGGTGGTGGGATTTGTGATGGGTGTCCTCTATATGGGTGAATATGGTATTCACCGCGAGGAAGCAACCCTGGATACCATCGGTATCGATCCCGATTACCAGCGCATGGGTATCGGGAAGAAGATGATTAATGAATTTTTGGATCATCTAAAATCACTGGGTGTTAATAAAATAAGCACCCTGGTCGACTGGAATGACTCCAAACTGATACATTTCTTCAGCGCGAACCAATTCAGCCCTTCCCAATCGATTAACCTGGAACGAACCTTCTGATATCCATGAAGGACGGCGAAGGTTCGGGAACACTATGTAGAACCCATCTCAAAAACCCGACTAGAGCCCCACTGCTTGTGTCGCGGTGCAACTGGCATGGGTGCGGGGCCCTTCACCCGCACAAACGCAAAGACAATCAATATCGGAAACGTCATGGATATGTCACCGTATTTGTAACGATTGGAAAACGCCTTGAAACGCCTACCGGTAAGTAAAAAATCCTTTGCGATTGAAACCGCATCTGAAGGAAGCCCCGTGTGGCAGACAAGTCCTTGTCACAACTTTTTTAAGTTATTGAATAACAATGGGAATTTACCTGCTTGACAGAATATCACTTGTGGATCATAAAATTCCGGCAGAGGATTGCCGCATGACTGTAATAGGGTGGACAAAACGGGATGATGTCGGGATAATGGCCCGAATACCGTCGATATCGGATCCGAAGTCTTCAGAATTGTATAATTTTCTGGAGCATCAGGGCTCTGTCCCGCTCAAGATGCGGCCAGTACGCCAGAAATCATGATAACAGAGCCACCTATCGCCATGGAAACGTCACCATCAGAACAGGCGGATCAAGATCGGCCCAGACCCGTAAAGGTGTGGGACCTGCCGACTCGATTGTTTCACTGGAGCCTTGTCGTACTTGTCACTGTCTCCTTTGTCAGTGGCAATATCGGCGGTAATATGATGACCTACCACATGCGGAGCGGCTACGGCATCCTTGTGCTGTTACTGTTCCGATTTGCATGGGGGTTTGCCGGCGGGTACCAGTCCCGGTTTGGCGCTTTCGTACGTGGGCCGGGTACCGTGATTCGCTATGCCGTAAAATTTTTGAAAAGTGATTCGAAACCGCATCTGGGACACAATCCATTAGGCGGGTGGTCTATCCTTGCAATACTATCGGCCCTTATGGTGCAGGCGGGGACCGGACTGTTTGCGAATGACGACATTTTCACCGAAGGGCCCCTTTATCCGCTGGTGAGCAAGGATTTCAGCGATTGGCTCACCGACATCCACCTGTTAAATCGCTATATATTGATTGGTCTGGTGGCAATTCATCTTTTTGCAGTGTTCTATCACCTTTTCGTCAAGCACGAAAACCTGATCAAACCGATGATTACCGGTATTAAACAGTGGAATGGACCGGCTGAAGCGACAACCGGCAGTCTGTGGCTGGCCGCCGTATTTGCCGTGCTGGCCGGCGGTGCGGTCTTTTTTTTAGTGGGCTGGGCCGGTTGAGCCGGGTGGGGTGCTCTGTTTGCAGGACCGCACGAATCCACCCACCCCGAACATGGGAATGACAGGGCCAATCATTAGAAACAAAGCTCCGTGTACCTGATCTGCCTACTTCCGGAACCGACTGTGACACGCCTTACAGCTCTGGGCTGTGGTGCCGAACTCGGTCTTAATGCTGCCCAGGTTACCGCTTGCGGCTGCCAGGTCGAGGTTTTTTGTGGCATTTTCGAAGTCCTTGGCAGCTCTCATGAATTCATCTTTGTTTTTTAGGGCTGATGGCTCCAAATCGGTTTTACCCGTGTCGCTGTCAGGGGTCATGAACGCCTCCCACGGCATGGTGGAAAGAGTGTGCACCAGCTTGGTATGATCTTCGAACGAAGCCTTGTCATAATTGGCCTTTCCCTGGACCACGGCACCCATCTGTTTGAAATGGTGGACGATCAATACCATAACCGATTGGCGGTAACGGATGGCATCCTCGGGTTTGGAAAACTGGGCATGGGCGATACCGGCGACAATCGCAACTGCCAGGACAACCAGTGCTGATTTGAGTGCGAATTTCATTTGATCTCCTCTTAAAAAGTACAAGATTCGGGCAGTTTGTCTGCTCCATTGTATTAAGGCACAGGGGCAGAAAAACACACCGGCCTCTCAAAATGGTTCGGCCCTTAACTATACTGGATACAACTATCAATTTGTCAGCAATAGTCAGAATGGCTATTGGCGTCAAGCAAAACCGGCATATGGTGCTTAGCATTCCGGATGCTGCATCAAACTCGCCGCCTCAGCTCAATCTTTAAAAAATCTGAAAAACTACTTGACATATACGAACGGTCGGTCTATTTTAGTGTTTAATAAGTACGAACGTTCGTTTTTATGTGTTCATTTATACTCAATCAAGACATGGACGCAAACAACCAAGGAGGCATTATGAAAGACGTCACTGATATCGTCGATGAATACCGGAACAGCGATTTCGAACGTAGATTGTCCTTGTTTCTCTGTCACCGATCCCTGCGGGATGAATTTATGAGCATCGATCAAGAGGAATCCAGGAAACCGGAAATCTGCAATGAATCTACTTCATGGCTGGGTAAGCCGGTTCATCGACCCTTTCGTCGTCTGGTGAACTGGTGTTGTGGTGCAATCGTATAACCCTGGTATGGTTCATCCGAACATACCATTTGTAATTGCGGCACGTGGTTTGTTAGGTTGGCCACGATGCGAATCCACCCGGAATTCAAAGCGGAAGTTTTAACGCTCATAAAAACTTGGAAGACCCAGGGACTTCCTTCCAGGGAAGGACTGATCGTTGCGACCGACGATCTGCTTCGGTGGAGAGAGGACGCAGGCATTTCCGGTCTTTGGCCAGATCGGCCACTGATGGCGACGGCCACCATCGACGACGGGTTCGGGCAGGGCCTGGTCATTATTCAAAAGTTTGCTGAAGCGGTCGGTTTGTCCGTGCACCCCATTGGTCTCATGCAGAAGCCAAACGTGATTATCGAGGTATGCCGATCGCTTTGTCCGGCGATTCTGGGGATGACCATACTTCAGTTTGATTCCGAGGAGACAATCGCGTACATTGCAAGCCATCTGCCGGCAGAAACGATAGTTGTCGCCGGCGGACCGATATTTTCCGCTGATCCGGATTTTGCTGACCGGGCCGGTCTTCATTTTGTAGCGGCCCATGCCGGTGATTTCTTAGATTTCCTGCTGAACGAATTCCGACCCATGGGATACCAGTGACGGCCCAAAGTCCAGTCATCAGAGATCTGCCCGTAATGGGCTTTTTTTTTAGCGCGTTCCTGAGTTTTCTTTTTGGAGCCAATACCATCGCCATTAAAATCAGTCTGACCGGACTCGGTGTATTTTCAACCGCCGCGATCCGATTCAGCCTTGCCGCAGTTACCATTCTGGCCTGGGCTCTGGCAACCCATCAGCCCATCGCAATTCGAAAGGGCCAAATACATCAATTGGCGATCCTTTCGGTTATCTTTTCTGTACAACTGGCCCTGTTCTACTTTGGCCTCAGCAAAACGTATGCCTCCAGAGGCACGCTTCTGGCCAATATGCAGCCGTTTTTTGTTCTGATTTTGGCCCACATTTTTATTCCGGGGGATAGGATCACCGGCAAAAAGCTGATAGGGATGCTGCTGGCGTTCACCGGTGTGGCCTTTGTGCTTCTCCAGCGACAGGGCGTCTCATCTGACTTGAAGACCGGTGACATGATTGTGCTGTGTGCGGCCTTCTTGTGGGCCTGTAACGGCGTCTATACAAAAAAAGTCCTGGTAAGCCTCCAGCCCTATCAGGTAGTCTTGTATCCGATGCTGATTGCATCGCCCTTATTGTTTGCCGGGGCATGGCTGGCCGGGGAAGCGATACCTGCCCGATTAGACAGGGACGTGATCCTGGCCGTAATGTATCAGGCATTTGTTACGGCGTCGTTTGGATTTGTGGCCTGGAACACCATGTTGAAAAAATATGGGGCCGTTGCCATGCACTCATTCATTTTTGTCATGCCCGTGGCCGGGGTGCTGCTGGGGAATCTCATACTGGGTGAACCGATAACGTCAAACCTTTTGGCGGCATTGGTTTTAATTGTCTCAGGGATCGTGATCGTCAATGTCCGGACAAAAAAGGAGGTCGTGATTGTTCATCCCGGGAGGAATGTGTAATGAGATAGGGTCCGAGGGGTCAAGGATTCGAGGATTCGAGTGAAAGGCTGATTAGAGGATCCAAGGATTCAAGGATCCAAGTGACATGCTAAGTTCAGGATTCAAGGGGCCAAGGATTCTAGGATCCTTTTTAATTTGCGATGCGCGAATTTTTTCGAAAATACTGGTTTATGGTGGGGCTGGTCATTGTTGCCGGGGCGGCGTTGGCCGATGTCACCGGCAAAACAGTTTCCGTGGGACGCTGGCTCAAGGCCAATGGCGGGCCGGATGTGGTGATCGTCTCGATCTTTTTCCTGTCCGGTCTGGTCCTCGATTCAAAGCAGATCCGATCAGGACTTGGTGATGTCAAAGGAACTCTGACATCGCTGTTGATCATCTTTATTGCTTCTCCGTTGCTTGCCGCAGTATACAGTTTTCTGCCGCTCGTGACAGGCATCCTCATTGGACTGTTTCTCGTGGCATCCATGCCCACCACGTTGAGCAGCGGGGTGGTCATGACCGGTGCGGCCGGTGGTAACATGGCCCATGCTTTGCTGATTACCATTTGTGCTAACTCACTGGCGGTATTCACGATCCCTCTGGCCCTGGAACTTCTACTGCCATTGGCAGGCTCCAGTCAGGAGATAGAAATCGACAGTCTTGGGATCATGATAAAGATCGCCACCCGTGTGCTCGTTCCCCTGACGGCGGGGTTGCTGGTGCGAAACCGTTTGCCTGTGGTTACCGTGAACATGTTGAAACGGGCTAATCTCGCAAACCAATGCCTGATTCTGTCCATTGTGTGGATGGCCATGTGCCATAGCCGGGGAGCTATTCTTGAGGGGGCCGGCACCATACTGCCTGTCGCAGCGGTGACGTTTACATTTCATCTTGGTCTGGTGCTGGTAGGCCTGGGACTGACCCGGAGCCTGGGTATCGGGCCAGGCCGCCGCGAAAGCGTAATCTTTATGGGTGGCCAGAAAACGCTGCCTCTGTCGATTATTCTTCAGGTGGCCCTGTTTCCCCAATATGGCCTGGCTCTGGTGGTGTGCGTGTTGCACCATATTATCCATCTGATCATGGATGCCTATCTGGTTCAGAAACTCCGTCGCTGAATTGCATGAAAACTTTTCAACGGCACGACCATTTCCCGGATGCAGCTTTGTCATGACATCATCAACGTTTTCCGCACCCATCGAGAATCGCTACTTCGAAGATTACAAGGCCGGTTCGGTTCACGAGTTTGGTGAACTCACGGTGACTCAAGATGAGATCATCGCATTCGCCAAGGAATTCGATCCCCAACTGTTTCACACCGATCCGGAAGCCGCCAAGGAAACTATTTACGGCGGGTTGATTGCGAGTGGATGGCACACCTCCGGAATGATGATGCGTCTTTATTCGGACCATTATCTTTCTAAAAACGCGAGCTTAGGGTCTCCCGGGGTCGACGCGCTGCGATGGCTCAAACCCGTGCGGGCCGGGGATCGGCTTTCCATCCGCGTAACCATCAGCGAGACCCGACGATCCACCTCCAAGCCGGATCGCGGCCTGGTTCATTCGTTCATCGAAGTGTTGAACCAGGACCGCCAGGTGGTCATGAGCATGAAAGCGGTCAATTTTCTGCTGTGCCGGCAGAATCTATGATTCGGGCATAAATTCAGTTCGAATGCATCAGGGCACGACGAGACCCAATTGAAATAAATAGATCTTTACCGCACCGCAGAGACGTAGCGCGCGCAGAGGGTGTCTCTGTTTTCCAGAATCCCTGAGAGGGGGATTCCGGCTAAGGGCTGCCTCAGAAAGATATCGCATCCAAATCAATATAGGCAGACGATGTTTTTGTTTTTCGTCCTTTCTGTCCTGAACATGTCGAAGGGTCAGCGGAAAGCAAAATAAATAATCGACTCTGTGATCTTGGCGCCTTTGCGGTGAAATTATGACCCCAATAAGAACTGGAGAGGAGCATTCCATGAAGGTATTTCAAATTCAGGATGACTGGTCTATGGAGCATCTGACCATAGCCGAACGGGACAAGCCGGAGCCCGGGCGCGGTGAAGTGTTGCTTCGGATGAAAGCGGCGTCTCTTAACTTTCGGGATCTCGTCGTACCGATGCGGGGGTATGGATCCTTTACGGGAACGCTTCCGCTGATTCCCATTTCGGATGGAGTCGGTGAAGTGGTTCAGGTTGGCGCCGGTGTCACTCGCGTAGCAGCGGGCGATCGGGTTTGCCCAATGTTCATGCAGAATTGGATTGCCGGTGAACCCGATATGACACGGATTACGTCGACCCTCGGCGCACCGATCGACGGCGTTATGCAGGAGTACATGGTCCTCAGTGAGGAGGGTGTGGCAAAAGTTCCAAGCTACCTGTCGGACGAAGAGGCAGCCACACTGCCCTGCGCCGCGCTGACGGCATGGAGTGCACTGGTTGCCGAGGGGGATGTGAAAGCGGGCGATCGGGTTTTGGTTCAGGGTACCGGTGGGGTCTCGCTATTTGCCCTGCAGTTTGCCAAATTGTTTGGGGCTCTTGTGATCATCACATCGAGCAGCGATGAGAAACTGGAACGCGCGATGGCGTTGGGTGCCGATGAAAGCATCAACTACATCACGATTCCGGAGTGGGGCAAAGCGGTGAAAGAACTCACCAGGGGAGATGGTGTCGATCACATCGTCGAGGTGGGCGGGGAGAAGACATTGCCCCAATCCCTGAGGGCTATTCGACCGGGAGGGACCGTCAGCATGATCGGTGTTCTTTCCGGGGTGAACATGGGCGTGGGCCTCGGGCTGATTGTCACCCGCAAGATACGCCTGCAGGGAATCACCGTGGGGCATCGGGACTCTTTTGAAGCCATGACCCGGGCACTGACACAGCATCAGCTAAAGCCCGTGATTGATCGGGTATTTGCTTTTGAAGAACTCAAGGAAGCGATGGAATATCTTCGAGAGGGAAAGCATTTCGGGAAGATCTGCATTCGCTTTTAACGGGATGACTATCAGGATCCGCTCCACACGGCTCCACTGAGGTGCGATCAACTAAGTCTATCGAATCAGGCCACCGCAAATATTTTCACAGTAAGTCATAGTGTGAGATCAGTGAAAACTAAAATGGCAAAAGACTCCAAGTTTCAAACTTACTTTGATGAACTTAATTCACAATTCAAGGTTTGGCACCTTTTTGCTGAATAAAGAAATGTTATGAATTCAATTTGTGTCTTTCTTGGGTCAAGCACCGGTAATCATCCGGCATATATGGAGGCAGCTGCAGCGATGGGGCGCGAACTTGCTGTGCGTGGACTGACCTGTATTTATGGCGGCTCGTCTACCGGGCTTATGAAGCAGCTCGCCGACAGCGCTTTAGCCGAGGGTGGCAGAGTTCTGGGTGTGACCGTTCAAGCATTAAAAGATAAGGAAAATTTCCATCAAGGTTTGACGGAACTGCACGTTTTACCCACTATGCATGAAAGAAAACATCTCATGATCCAGCTTGCGGATGCGTTCGTCGCATTGCCGGGTGGGATTGGTACGTTCGAGGAGTTTTTTGAAGTATTCACCCTACAGCAGATGGGATTTCACTCCAAGCCGTGCGGGTTGCTGAATGTCAACGGCTTCTATGCGCCGCTTGAACTCATGTTGACCACCGCCGAAAAGGAAGGGTTTTTAAAAACTCCACACCAGAAATCGATATTCCGTGCGGAGAGCCCTGGTGAGGTGATCGATCTTCTACTTAAAGAAAGAATGCGCTCATGAAATTACTGCATATAGTGCTTCGCTTTGCTCTGAAGCCACCACAAACGAACTATTTACATCGAGCCGGCACAACTTGCCCATTCTTTTCTTCGTACACCTGAACGAGGCTGACACCACCGCCTGCACCAACGCCTCGGGTGCCGCTCTGGGCGGCCCATTTATAGGCATAGACGAACTTCAGACCGTCAATACACAGCGTTGTCACCCCTGCCTGCCTGTTTTGGTCTGTACCCCCGAGATCCATACTGTCCATAACGACAATTCCAGCCGATGCTTTGGTTGCCGTTGCCAACAGGATTACCAGTACGATCGATATCGTTTTAATAAAGAGCTCCCTTCACAATATTAATTTTAAAATCGTAACGTCGATAAGTTCGAATCCCATAAGTACTAATTGATCAAATTTATCCGAAACCAGAAATCGAACCGGAATACGCTACCGCCGGTAGATATCCTCAACCGAATCTTTGAACCATCCCGGCTTCTGGAAAACGACCATAATCAAGAGCATCGCCGTGATCGGTATGGGGATAGCCGTATCAAGGAGGGCGAGCAGGGCCAGGTATATCAGGATTTGCGTTTTGGTCGACAAGTTCAGTCCCTCCTTTAGTATGGCCTCTTTCGACGGAATTCGGCCGGGGGGGTCAGTCAAGCAAATTTGTTCAAATTCATATGTTGTGCCGGCGCTGTTTTCCCGGAAACCAACAGGCGCTACTTTTTCAGGATCACCGGGTCCGGAAGGTAGCTTCCACTCTGCACCTTCTCCCAGAATGACCGTTCATCCTCCATCCACTTGGAACCGAACTTCTTGTTGAAGAACCCGCCCAGGCGCTGAAACGTCTGTTTCACGCTGCCGCCATGCTCCAGGGACAGCACGTCCTCGAGAAAATCGGGGATGTCCATCATCTTTTCCTTGGGGACGTAGGCGCGCGCACCCATTTCGAAGGACTGCTTCAGCGCCTCTGACGAGAGTGCGTGCGCGGTGAGCATGACTGTTGGAAATCCCAGGTGAACCGAGGCGCTGAGCAGATCGAAGCCGCGCACCCCCATAATATCTAAAATGACTGCATCATAGGTCCAGGATCGGAGCAGGTGGTAGCCGGTCTCATAGTCCGTCGCCTGGTCGAGAATCAGGCCCTCGTAATCTTCCAGCAGGTCTTCCAGGGTCTCCAGAACATCCGGCTCGTCATCCACGGCAAGGATGCGTTTCCCGTTTAGTATGCTGTTTACCATAATCATTTCCTCAGAAGATGCTTAAACCTATAACCGCGGAGACGCAGAGCACGCAACGGATTTTCATGTTTTTCAGAATCCCTGGGAGAGGGCTTTTGAAAAAGACTGCCTCTCGGAAATGGCCGGTACGGTGCCCGGCCCTACGTTGGACATCCCTTCTGTGGTTGTCGGGCCGGGCACTGTACCCGCCCAAATAACGGGAACGGTTTAAGATGATAACATTCTCTGTTCATAATATTTCTACCGGATATAGCGGACAACCTTCTCAAGGCTTTTTCGCGGCACCGGTTGAACGTCTCCTGCGGGTTTTCCGATGCACACCAGGGCGATGGGGGTTTTCTCGTCCGGAATATCCAGGATTTTTCTCATGGGTGCCTTGTCGAACAGCGTAAACCAGAGGCTGCCCAACCCCAGTGCATGAGCGGATAACAGCATGTTCTGAATTGCCGCCGCACACGCATGCTGGTATCCAACGGTTCCCTCTTCCTGGAACATATCCATACCGGTCTTTTCGGGGTTTCCGGTCACCGCAATGATAACGGGAGCCTGGGAGAGGAAATCGAGGCTATATTTCTCCAGCCATTTCCACCCGCTGGCGCCGATGGCCCACTGGCGGCACCGTTCTCCCTCCGCATGGATCTCTTTCCGTTTCTCCGGCGATGTGACCACCGTGAACTCCCAGGGCTGCGCGTTCGCCGGAGACGGAGCCCACACGGCAGATTCGAGGATCTGGCCGATAATGTCCTCGGCGACCGGTTCGTCGATGAACGCCCGGCAGCTTCGTCTTTCCTGAATCGCCACAAACAGATCCATTCCAGCTCTCCTTTCCTTTGTAAAATGTTTCTGCTTCTCTTTGGCCATCCGCCGCTTCTCATCATCACGCACTTCTCTTCGCAGCAGCTTTCCCACTTTCGATTTCGGCAGCATATCCCTGAACTCGATGTATCCGGGTACCTTGTACGGGGCCAGGCGTTCCCTGCAGAAATTGATCAGTTCCGCGCCGCCGACGCCCCGGGCATCTTCCTTGAGCACCACGATGGCTTTGATCCGCTCTCCGACACGCCTGTCCGGAATGCCGACCACACAGGCTCCGATAACCGTTGGGTGGTCCTGGAGGATAGCCTCCACCTCCGAGGCGGAAACACGATAACCTTTATGTTTGATAATGTCCGCAGAACGTTCCACGTAAATCAATTCACCGGAATCCTCCCGGCTGACAAAATCTCCCATTCGGCACCAGGTTTTGCCGTGCAGTTCCACGTAAGCTTTCCGGGTCTCTTCCGGTTTATTGTAATATTCCTTGAGTGTGTAAGGGGAGGTCACCAGGAGCTCTCCGCTCTCATTTTGCGGGACCGGCTGAAGTGTGGCAGGATCCACGATAAGACACTCACGGCTGTTGAGGGGGAACCCGATGGCTCTGGGGCTCGGCTCAATCCCGATTTTACTGTAGGAGACATGCCCGACTTCGGTGGATCCATATACCTGGTAGATCGGAAGGCCGCATCGTTCCCGCCACCGTTCCTTGACTTCTTCCGGAAGTACATCCCCGCCGCAATAGCAGTATTTCAAAGAGGTGAGGTCGTAGCGGTCGAGTCGATCATTCTCCAGGATCATCCGGTAGAGGGCCGGTACACCAAGAATCCAGCGGACGCCGTAACGCTGGATGGTTTCCAGAATGGCGTCCACCTGGGGAAACGGCATCAGCATGGTGGTGTTCCCCTTGTTGAGCCCGAGGGACATGAACAACCCCAGGGCCATAATGTGAAACAGGGGATTGATGGCGATGTAGGTATCCTTGCCCTCCAATATATGGTCGCCGGCAACATCTTCGGTCACGTCGTTGACGTAGGACGTCATGCCGATATGGGTACCGGGGACCCCCTTGGGAAATCCTGTGGTACCCCCGGTGTAAAGGATGTAAGACAGATCTTCGGCCGGATCGATGTGGACGGTGTTCTGCAACGGCGGGTGCTGGAGCATCGAGCGGAAAGAAACCACCCGGCTGTCCCGGTCCACCTTGCCGGAGGGCAGAATATCAAAAAGAAATCCGAGCACCCGTTTCCAGGCCGGCAGCAGGTCGACCAGGTTGGTGACGATGGCCCGTTTGAGTCCGGTGGCTCCGAAGGTCTCCTGCACATAGCAGAAATTGGTGTCCATGCAGACCACGGTTTCCGCCCCGGCATCGTTCATCATGTATTCGATTTCCTGGGACGTATAGATGGGCGACACCGGCACGGCGACCGCACCGAGTTTCTGGATACCGAGAAAGGCCACGACCCACTGGATGGAGTTGGCCAGATAGAGCATCACACGGTCGCCCTTGCCGATGCCCATATCCGAAAGACCACCCGCAAAACGTTCACTCATATCCCGGAGATCCCGGTAGGCGTAAGATTTACCAAGATACACCACGGCAGCGTTCTCCGGATACATCTCACTCATCCGGTCAAACCGGGTAAAGGTGGTTTCCGTCTCCAATGTGGTCAAGTCGCTCTTCATTATTTAGAATTTGATAAGTCTATCACCCCCACCAAACCTCCCCCCTCAAGGGGGAGGTTTCTCCTTCCCTCCCCTGGTGGGAGGGAGTCAGAGGGAGGGGGGCTTTTTCCATTTCATGCCATGCAATTTTTACGGCGCCCATTTTCAAGTTCTGTACTCTACACAGCGGCGCTGTTAGAATTCCAAGATCGCCGCGTGCGAGCTTTGTGGCACGAGGCGTACTGATAGTACGTCGCAGTGCCGGCGAACCGTTGCACAACAAAAATATTGGGATTCTGTTGGCGTCGCTCTCACCTAAACGCCGAAATAGGCCGCCTTAACATCCGGATTATCCATCAACGCCTTCCGCGTTCCTTCCAGTACCGCCGATCCGTTTTCCAGGATAAAGGCATAATCGACGATCGGCATCACCGGCCGGGCATACTGCTCGGTGACGATGATGGCGATTTTCCGCTGGCGCCGAATCTCCAGGGTCGCCCGCATTAGGATAGTCTGCATGAGCGGGCTGAGACCCATCAGGGGTTCGTCCAGAAGCAGGATTTTCGGTTGTGCCATGAGGGCCCGGCCGATGGCCAGCATCTGCTGTTCGCCGCCGCTCAGAAAGCCGCCGAGACGGTTTCTCAGCTTGGCCAGGGCCGGAAAGATGGTGAAAATATAATCAAGAGTATCCTTCTTCTGGGTCGCGCTCGCCAGGTAGCCCCCGATTTTCAGATTTTCGAGCACCGTGCTTTCGTTGAAAATACGCCGACGTTCCGGGCAGAGGACAATCCCCATTTTTGCCCGGCGACTCGGCTTGAGGTCCATGATGTCGCGATCCATGAAACGGATCGAGCCCGCGATGGTGATCCGCTCTCCACCGGCCATGACCTCTTTCTTCTGGATATCGAGCAGGATGCCCGAAAGCGCATACATGAGGGTGGATTTACCGGCGCTGTTCGCCCCGAACACACCGACGATCCGTTGCTCACCGCAACGGATCGTCACGTTGTTGAGCGCGAGCATGTTTTCATAAAAGACCATGAGCTCCGAGGCTTCAAGCATGGTCCATCACCTCCTGGACCTCCTCGGAACCAAAGTAGGCTTCCCGGACTCGTGCATCGGCCATGACCTCGTCCGGGCTCCCTTCCATGATCTTTTCGCCGAAGTTGAGTACCATGACCCGGGTTGCCACCTGAAACAGTTCCCGCAGGCGGTGTTCGATCATGATCAGTGTGATGCCGTCCATCTGGATCCGTTCGATCAACGGCACCATGCTGGCGATTTCACTCATACTGAGCCCCGAAAAGACTTCGTCACAGAGAATCAGCTCCGGTTTCAGGGCCAGGCACCGGGCGAGTTCCAACCGTTTCAGGTAGCCAGTGGGAAGGGTCGATGTCATTTTGTAGGGCACGTAGGAATCTCTTTCGAATCCGATTTCTTCGAGGATGTCGATGCCTACCGTGTTTCTATCCCCCAGCCGGCCGCCACCCCGCCATCCCCCGGTACGGCGTGCCCGGGGCGAAAACAATGGAATGACAAGATTTTTATACGCCGGCAGGCTGTAGTATGGACGCATGATCTGAAAGGTTCGTGCCACGCCCATGTCGGCGATTTTGTGGGGTGCTTTGCCGGTGATGTTCTTTCCCCGGAACCGAACATGTCCCGAAGTGGCTTTGATAAACCCGGTGATGCAATTGACGATAGTGGTCTTGCCCGAGCCGTTGGGGCCGATGACTCCGAGGATCTCGCCCTCGTGAACCTCAAAGCTGACCCGATTCAGCGCAATAATCCCCCCGAATGTCTTGGTGACGTTTTCCACCTGAAGGATGGGTTCGGTTGTCATATTTCCGTCCACCTTTGGAACTGATGGTATTTTCGCTGCCCGTAAACCATCAACCCCTCGCTTCGAAATACGATAAAGGTCACGAGGATCAGAGAGTAGAAAACGATCCGGAGCGTTCCGAAATCCCGCAGCAGCTCCGAGGCCGGCACCAGGATCAGGCAGCCGAGGACCGGGCCGACCAGTGTGCCGCTGCCGCCGATGACTGTCGCAGCGATGGGAAGTACGGAAAAATCCAGGGCGAACTGGGAGATACCGGCCCACATATAGGTATGCACCAGACATGCGCCGGAGAGGCATCCCATCCCCGCGGCAATAAAGACCGCCAGGGCCTTGTACCGGGTAACGTTCATCCCTGAGGCCCGCACGGCCTGATCGTTGTCCTTTACCGCCCGGAGCACCAGCCCCAGATCGGTGTTGACCAGTCGGCGCAGACCGAACAGCAACACCAGGACCATGACCACGACAAAGTACTGCTCCACCCACGGGTTGGTGAAACTGTCGATTCCGAGAATACCGTCGGTACCGCCAAAGATGTCCAGGGCTTCGATGAGACGGGCCATAAAGAGCGGATACATGAGGGTAACAATGGCAAAGTAGACCCCCCGGAGGGGAAGACAGGGAATCAGAAGCAGCGTGCAGACGGCCGCTCCCAAGATCAAGGCGGCAGGGATGGTGACCAGGGGCGGGAGGCCGAACGTGGTGTTCAGAAGGGCAGCGATATACCCGCCGGTGCCGACAAAAAAAGCTCCCCCAAGGGATACCAGGCCCACGTAATGGGCGAGAAAATCAAAGCTCATGGCCAGAAAGGCATAGATGCAGACGATGGAAATCACACGCTGCCAGTACATGCCGGGCATGAGCAACGGTAACGCCAGAATACCCAGGATCAGCACCAGCCGCGGCACGGAAAGGTACGCCAGTTCCCGCCAGGACAACAGAGCATAGATCCCGTCGGACCGCACCTTGATCCCCCGATCGATCCGTTCCTTCCGGCGTTGTGCGGTATCCGTTGTCACACCCGTTCCTCCAGTTCTTTTTGCTGACCGAACAACCCGGATGGCTTGATGATCAAGGTCAGGATGATCGCCAGGAGGGCGACCACCATCTGGTAGTGGGAGCCAAGGTAGACCGCCGTCAGGATTTGAGCGAACCCGATGAGAAACGCGGCCAACACGGCGCCGGCCCAGCTGCCGAGACCACCGACAATACATACTGAGATCGCGAGGATCAGGACATTATAGCCAGATTCCACGACAATATTTCCAAGGGGCATCAGCAGTACGGCGGCAAAGGCCGCAAGGGAGGAACCGAGGGCCATGGCCACCAGCGCCATCATGTCCGAATCGATACCCAGCATCAGGGCCGCCCGCTCGTCCTGGGCCATGCCTCGCAGTGCAAGGCCGATACGGGTGTGGTGGGTAAACAGCCACAGACAGGCCACCATGGCGGCGCCGATGATCACCACCAGCAGCCGTTGGTAATCCACGGATACCCCGGCGATGCTGGTGCTACCCTCGATGAAGGCCGGCAACGTGTAGGTCATGCCTTTAAAACCGCCCCACCGCAAGCCTTCCAGGATGGCCAGGGCAATGGCATAGGTGGCGATAATCTCGGAAATTTCCATGCCCCGGACACGGATGAGCACGAACTGGTAAATGATCGCCCCGATGATTGCCGTTACGATCAAGGTCAGTAGAATGCTCGCCAGGTAGGGCAGCCCCAGCGTATTGAGCGCGCTCCAGGCAATGAAGCCGCTAAGCACGTACAGGGCCCCGTGGGCAAAGTTCGGCAGGCGGCTGGTGCCGTAGACCAGCGCGAAGCCGAGGGCGTACAGCGCCAGTGCGACACTGTTAATGGTGCCGTAGACGAGGATTTCCATGGGTGAACGAGGTTGTCCGGTTTACCAGTTAGCCAGTTTGCCAGTAAGATCCTGGATCCCACTGGGATCCAGAAACCGGTTAAACCGGCCAACCGGCCAACCGGCTAACCCATCTTATTTATTCATCCAGGGCGGCAGCAGGATTTTCCCAGTGGCGATGCTTTTGGGATAGACCACAATCCGCTTTCCGTCCTGCCACTGGAGGATACTGCCCACAGCGCCTTCCTTTGGATCGGTAGACGGGATGACCTGGTGGCTTTTGGGATCAAAGCGGAGACGGCCATACACGCCCATCATATCGGTTTTTTCCAACGCTGTGATTACCTTGTCCGGGTCGAGAGAGCCGGCACGTTCGATGGCGTCCTTGAGCACATAGACGGCCATGTAACTGCTGGAGGTTCCCAGTCCTTCCGGCTCGACCTTCCATCGTTCTGCGTAGGCATTGTAGAACTTCATCGTCCACGGAGTGGCGGTCGACGGAGCGTTTCCGGCGTTGACGACGTTACACAGGGTGTATTCGCCCTTGCCCCCGGTGGCTTTCCAGAAACCCGGCTGCTCGGCCGCGGCCAGGGTGGATCCGAAGGGAAGGGCCGGGATTTTCATTTCGTACCACTGTTTCAGGAGGATCGCACTTTCGGGCATGTCCATCCAGATGTTGATGATTTCGGTGTTCGAATTCTTTGCCTTGAGCAGACCCATGGAAAAATCGGTGGCACCGGTGGGATATATCTCCAGCCCGGTCACGTTCCAGCCCTTCTTTTCTGCGATTTTTTTGATGATGTTGGCCGCTCCCCGGGCGTGGGACACATCCTGGGCGATGATGAACAGGTTGTTGAAACCGTATTTTGCCTTTAGTTCGCCGAAGTTGGCGAAGATTTCGCCCACGAGGTTCTTGGCCTCTCCGTGGATGCGGAAGCAGTATTTGAATTTGTCATACTGCTCGGCCACCAGGGCGTGGTACTTGGGGGTCAAGACGCCGGTGGTCAGAATGGAGACTTTCTTGTATCTGGATAACAGTGGCATGGCCGCCAGGGCCGCTTCGGACCGGACCGCCCAGAATAAAATCGGCCCGTTTGTTTAAAATGAGCTTTTCCACGGCCAGCAGGGCTTCGCTGACCGGGACACCGGGCTCCAGGTCGCGGGTGTCAATCACCTCCACTTTAAATGGACGCTTCTTGTTTCCAACTTTGACACCGCCGGCGGCATTGATCTCTTCCACGGCCAGGGTAATGGCGCGCTCAGCGTCCCAGCCATACAGGTATGCCGTAGACAGGGGACAGCCGAGAACGATCGGTTTGGCAGCAGCAATGGGGTTGACGGAAAAGACCAGAACGATAGCCAGGACCAGAAGAAACAGCAGATTGGACCTTCTGACGATCATCTTGCACCTCCTTTTGCACTGAAGGAAAGGTTGTCAGATTCCGGATCGCGGGGAAGCCGGTGTCGAAGACCATATCACCGGTCGGGGACCGGTGGCGTGTGCGCACTCGTGAGGTAGATGTTGCTATTTTACAATGGATAGCGGCCCGAATCCCGGGGATGGTCCTGAAACGAACGGAGATCCGCGGTCATAAAACTGAAATATGTGAAAAATGACGCAATTTCAAGCCCGATGATTATACTTGGTGTAAGTTATCAATCGCAACAGTCGACAAACAGTCACCTTCATCCAAACTGAATTGTAATATTTCCGGTATATGATGTTTCCGCAATGGGCAGAAAACCATACATAAAGAAACGACGAAAGAAGGGTGCGGTGCGGTCTTGCCGTATGTGCGGCAGGGATCCCTATCCGAACTATTTTTATTGCCGTTCCTGCCATCTGAAGATCAGTGCCTCCAGACGGAACCGGTTGGAAGAGCATGCCATCGGGGAACACTCCTAGCTCAATCCAACATGAGTTCTATCATCCTGTTTTTATTCCAAGTGCTTGAATATTACAGGTAGGGTTTGATGGCCTCATGGAAGTGGCGGGCCATTATCTTGTAGCCCTTGCCGTTGGGATGGATTGGATCGCTCATGAGGTCCCGGTGTCCCATGACATCCTCGAAAACGTTTGGAACCAAAATGGCGCCGGTCTGTTTGGCAAGCTCCCTGTAGGCCTTGCCGAATCCCCTGCCGTAAAACGGAATATCGATGCCGCCGATGACCACCAGCGCGCCCGTTGCCTGAAAGGTTTCGATAATCGTTTTAAGGTTGTCGAAGGCGGTTTGCTTTGAAACGCGGTTTTTCAGATCGTTTCCGCCCAGGGTCAGTAATACGATGCGGGGCTTTTGGGCCAGGACACGATCGACACGGGCCAGGGCGCTGGTTGTGGTATCGCCGGGGACCCCGGCATTGATGACGGGCAGGCCGATCATGCCGGCCAACTGGGTTGGGTAATCCATACCTGGAGTAGCGCCGGTTCCGTATGTGAGACTGTCCCCGAAGCAGACGATGGTTTCCCCGATGGGCTTAAATTGTTTGGTGTGGGCGGGAATAAAATAGAACTTGAAAACAAGGAGGCCAATAACGGCAATTGCGAATCCGATAAAGTATTTTTTCATCGTCTTAGAAATCTGTACTGTTTAGCTACTCTTAGATCTTCCCACACAAAAAGCGAAATCTATACAGCCTCTTAAGGGGGATAGCTTTTATCCCTCCCCTGGTGGCCCGTGGTGAGCGGAGTCGAACCAGAGGGAATGAAAGGGAGGGGAATAACGATACGGATACCTACCTCAAGTATATCCTGTTTTGCTAGTGGCCTGTTACCTCAATCCATATTGCCATCGCGTATCCGCAGAGTTCTCCGGAGCCTGAAAACAATGCGGTGCCGATATTGTGCTTACGCCCGTCTTTTCGGATCCGCCAACCAGTCACCACACACCTTTCTCCGGGTGTCAACGGGCGATCGATCCTGGCGGTCAATCTGCCGAGCAGCATGGGTACATAGTGGTCATCAATGGCGGCAAAATAACCGGGACAATCAAGGGCAGACCATAGAAATTCGGATCTGATGTGCCCTTTGTCATCAGAAAGGTCTGCATCCGGCACCCAGGGAGCAGATACCATGTTGTTTTCGGGTACTCTTCCGGCGAAAATACGAAGGCCATCTATTTCAGTACGATCCGGTCCGCAAACAAAGCAAGTTGGAAACGGATGGTATTCGAAACCGAGATAGGTTCTTGACGCCTCTGTTGCCTCACGGAAAGACGGTGGGTTCGGAACATTCAATTCAAAGGTTACCGGCTTTGCCTCCGCTATAATATCTTCGCCATCTCTGAGAAGGACCCGGCCGGCATTCGCATGTTCCAAAACCATGGGTTTGTCCAGGGGAGGCGGCTGCCGGAGGGTCACCTCGGCGACGCCGTCTATATACCCGGCCATCAACCCACAGACATACCCGCCATTGCCCGAGCTCGGGGGACCGCAAAAACGATGTTGAATTATGACGCTTGTGTTTGTGTGCATTTCAAGTAGGGTATAAATTCTTGCCTAACCCCAAATAACCTGAGGATAGGATCCAAGGGGACAAGGTTTACCCGCCTTCGGCGTGGATTCAAGTGGCTTCTTTTGAATCTCTCCCAAAGCACTTCTACATTTTCCAGACTCTGATGCATTTAACTTCGAACATATGTATTGATGTTTCGAGTGCAAACTAAAAGAGCAATAGGGAGTTCTAAGCACCAACACTTGTCGTTCCGGACTTGATCCGTGGTTCGACGGATTCGATTAACCCACCGCATGCAGGCTCATCATCCTGAGTCCCGCCAAGGCGGGATCGAAGGAGAATCCAGATCTTTAAAATGGTACACTTCTGGATGCCGGCCTTCTCCGGCATGACGAATTAAACACCCCGATCTCTGAACTAAATTCCTCCTTTCTCTGTTAGATCTTGTAAGATCGCTATTACCGGTTACCTTTTTACCATAACTTTGATGCATTATGGCAACTGGAAGGGAAAAACCGAATGCCGGAACGGATTGGAAAAATTTTGCGTGTTAACACCGACCGTACCGCAGAGGTGGTTACGGACAGAACCGGCGCGTGCGGTGGCTGTCAGGATACCCACGGTTGCCGGTCCTGCCTATCCGACTCCGGCAACAAGATGGTGTCCACTGTTCTAAACCATCCCGGGGCTGATCCGGGAGACGTTGTTGTGATACATCAGAAAGCGTCCTCGCTCTGGACCGGCGCGTTTCTTCTCTACTTGGTTCCGGTATTCGGATTAATCATCGGAGCCGCCATAGGGTCCGATATGACTGCCGGCGATGGGGTGGATGATTCGACGTGGGCGGTGATTTTCGGTTTCTGCGGATTGGCACTCGGATTTCTGATCACCTTTTTGATTGCCCGATCTCCAGGGGGTCGTGAGCGGTTCATGCCCCAAATTATCCGGATTGTCGAACACGCCGAAAGTCCGGTTCAGTCTTCACAAATTCCCGAATCCACAGGGCGGGCTGCCTGCTGCGGACCATGACCTCTCGATATCCATACGAATCAATTTGAAGCTTTGGAGAATATATCTTGACCGACATCCTATCCAACAGCATCGGTATGGAACTCGTTTTAATACCCGCCGGCACATTCACCATGGGCGGTGATTGGGACAAGGAGCAGGCAGACGAAAATGAACTGCCAAAACACGCTGTCACCTTCGTGACACCGTTTTATATGGGCCGTGTGACAGTGTCCCAGTCCCAGTGGTCGAGCCTTATGGATTCCAATCCCAGTCATTTTGTCGGAGATGACCACCCGGTGGAGATGGTGTCCCATAACGATGCCTGCGAATTTATCCGCCGATTGAACGAAACAGAACAGACAGACACATATCGCCTGCCGACCGAAGCGGAATGGGAGTATACCGCACGGGCCGGATCCGAGAGCACCTATTGCTTTGGCCCCGAACGGATGAAACTCACCGATTATGCCTGGTACAAGAACAACAGTAGCAAAGAGACTCACCCGGTCGGCCTGTTGCTTCCCAATGCCTGGGGATTATTCGACATGCACGGGAATGTTCACGAGTGGTGTTCGGACTGGTTCGATCGAAATTACTATGCCGCCAGTCCCGGAACATCTCCGGAAGGGCCGCCGATGGGTCTGGCGCGTGTCCTCAGGGGCGGGGATTGGGGTTCGGGAGACTGGTATTGTCGATGTGCTATCCGCAGCCTCAGCTCTCCGAATCGCAGAAGCCCGCGGGTCGGCTTCAGGGTCGTAAAAGTAATCTCGTCCTAATCCGAACATTTCCACTATTTGTATTTATGGGCGTCCCTAATATTTCCTTAATGTTTCCGCGTCGTGATAATGCAACGGGCTGTTGCCCGAACCGGTTTTATCGAGCCGTCTTTAGCTCCATGACGCATGCTCTTTCAACCAACATGGGAGCATGATTTAATTGCGATCTGAGTCGCATTAGATTGCGTCGGTACCAACTGAC
>Ga0209791_1000174_pt1 | contig 33468 bp, 32 predicted proteins | sample WorMetTyACAVOLI1_FD_187422 | JGI IMG/M metagenome (GOLD analysis project Ga0209791, IMG submission 187422) | Marine gutless worms symbiont microbial communities from Max Planck institute for Marine Microbiology, Germany - Olavius algarvensis... ... | reverse complement strand
TGACAATGACAGCTTTGATGTAATTTGTTCTGCGAATACGATATATTTCTGGCCGAATGAAGACAGTTCTGTGAATAAAATTTTCAGAATCCTAAAGCCCGGGGGAAAACTCGTTCTTGCCTTCGAAGATATTGATCAACTGAGAAGCAGACATTTGAATACCACAATTTTTAATTTTTTCAGTGTTGAGAAAATTAAGAAGCTTTTAATTGGCAATGGGTTCTCAAATGGTGTGGATATATTTACATGAGAAATTAAATCACAAAAATATCATTGTGCCGTGTCGATAAAAGATAAAATATGATGATTGAATTAACATCCTGATTTTGTAACTTAGGTTTATTGCGAGAATACGGCTATGTTCCGGCAATAGTGTGGGTGTTTCGGCGGTGCAGAATGACGAAAAAATTGTTCAATTTTTAATGAACACCGGAATATTGGCACACAGGGTAACGGCTGATGCCCAGGAACTTGAGAAGGGCTGCATTGTCCCACCGCAACTCCGGCCATGACGGCCACTGCCAAATGTATTGCTTTGCTTGAGTCATTTCATATCCTTTTCGGCTCAAATTATGAGTCGATTATAGGTTATAATCGACTCATTCGCGATCCTTTTCTCATCTTGGCAAAAATTTAAAAATGATTATGTTACATCATGGCATGTCGCTATGGGCGATTTGTGGAATTGACTTCCAAACAAGCTGCATTATGGATTATTTCTTCTAAGTTCGGCACAAGTTACAAACTACAGTCAAAATAGAAACAGCGACCTGTGAGCGACTGCCAATCTAACACACACTTTAATACAACTCAAATGCATATAAAGGAGATTGCAATGGACGTTGCAACCGAATCGATATATCAATCATTAACGTTGAACGATACCGAGCTCTTTCACGATCAGTGCTATATTAACGGTCAGTGGGTTGAGGCCGACAGCGGGGAATCCATTCTTGTCACCAATCCGGCCACCGACGAAGTACTTGGCACCATCCCGAACATGGGTGCGGCTGAAACGCGTCGTGCAATTCAAGCGGCCAACAAAGCCTATCCCGCATGGCGGGCCAAGACCGCAAAGGAGCGTGCTGCCATTTTACGCCGGTGGTATGATTTGATCATGGTGGAGCTGGATGACCTTGCCACGATTATGACTGCCGAGCAGGGCAAGCCGCTTTCAGAAGCGCGGGCTGAAGTTGCCTACGCCGCATCGTTTGTTGAATGGTTTGCCGAAGAGGCCAAACGAATTTACGGCGAGACCATTCCGCCGCACCAGGCCGACAAGCGCATTGTTGTGATCAAAGAGCCGGTCGGCGTATGTGCGGCCATCACGCCATGGAACTTTCCTTCCGGAATGATTACCCGCAAGGCAGCACCGGCCCTTGCAGCAGGCTGTACCGTGGTTCTCAAGCCAGCATCGGCCACGCCGTATTCGGCGCTGGCACTGATCGAACTGGCCGAACGCGCCGGGATGCCCGACGGTGTGTTGAACGTGATCACCGGTAACTCGAGTGTGATTGGCGCAGAGATGACGGCCAACCCGATCGTGCGCAAGCTTAGCTTCACCGGATCAACTGAAGTCGGCAAGCTGCTGATGCAACAGTGTGCCGGAACGGTCAAGAAGTTATCCCTCGAACTTGGCGGACATGCCCCTTTCATCGTTTTTGAAGATGCCGATCTCGACGCCGCCGTCGAGGGTGCTCTCGTGTCCAAGTACCGCAATAGCGGACAGACCTGTGTGTGTGCCAATCGGCTGTTGATACATGAAAGTATTTACGATGCCTTTGCCGCAATGCTCGCCGAACAGGTAAAACGGCTCCAGGTAGGCAACGGCATGGAGCCGGGGGTCACTTCTGGTCCTCTCATTGACGAAGCGGCGGTGGTCAAGGTTCAAGAACACATCGCTGATGCCGTGAACAAGGGTGCCGGAATTCTCGTTGGCGGGAAACGCCACGCACTCGGTGGTCTCTTTTTCGAGCCCACCGTTCTTATCGACGTGGATAGTAGCATGAAGATTACCAGGCAAGAAACCTTCGGACCCGTGGCCCCACTCTATAGATTTAGAACGGAGGATGAAGCCATCCAGATGGCCAACGATACAGAATTTGGTCTGGCGGCCTATTTTTATGCCCGCGATGTGGGCCGGACCTGGCGCGTTTCAGAGGGTCTCGAGTACGGCATCGTCGGCATTAATACCGGCCTCATCTCCACCGAAACCGCACCGTTCGGCGGTATGAAGGAGTCCGGTATCGGGCGGGAGGGATCAAAGCACGGAATTGAAGAGTATCTCGAGGTCAAATATCTGTGTCTGGGCGGGATCGATGGATAGTCATCAAAAAATGCCTTAAAAGTTTGACATTTATTACTGAGACACTCCCCATGTAACGTTTTTGGCATTTGGATGGATGTACGACCCTAATCGAGCCAAAAAGCTCGATTAGGGTGTCCGTCCATAGCTGTCCAGGTGACCAGTCCGGCTTTTAAGGGATTGCGGTGGATGTAGCGAGCCAACTGCAACACATAGCTGTCGGCTTCGACGAGTATCGATTTATATCGTCCGCCAAACAGCGTTCCGTTGCTACCATGGCGAACATTGTATCTTTGAGTATAAACACCGTTGAGATGTTGTAGTATTGGGGACGCCCATATAATTATAACTTGCTAGTCCTCTACAAGCTCTAACTTCCCGGTTTTGACGATCTTCTCACCACGCTTTAGCGAAATGCTCACCGATGGCTGCGAGACGCCAAGCTTTTTAGATAGCTCTGTGGCACTGAAACCCAGCTTTTTTACCGCCCAATAATACAATAGGCTGCGTGCTTTGACTGTGATCGGGTGTTTGCCGGCTGTCCACACCTGCTCAGGATCTATACCCAACTCAGATGATACTCGAATCGTTACTTTGTCCAAGTCATACCCCTGTGCGCCCATATTCTTGCGATGGAGCCCAACGCTTAGCTCGAAATTTAAGAAATCTGCTGATCATCTCCTCGTCCAAACCATTGATTTTAAGCTGTTTTATTTCTAGCCAATGGCTCAGACCGGCTACCAGGCCAATCTTCAACCTCGCAGTTTGACGTGCGTAACCTTGCTCAAATAGCAACCTCGCAAAGTTGTCGATGTGTTCACCTAACGGTCCTACATGTAAACGTTGCAATGCAATCGGTGATGAAAAAAAATGATCGACCATGTCTGTCTCCTCCTTCCTTCCTTCCTTCCTTTATTTGTTAGTTTCATATTGGAGAAGACAGAAAAATTATGCCGAGTTGTCAAGATTAAGTTTTCATCAATTTATGAGACTGGCGTGGCTCGACAGCCTCTAAACAAAGGCTTAAGGACATTGGCGGGAGCAAAAGAGGTATCAGTTTACACAAATTACTATGGCGCAACTTTTTTTATAAATCTGTAATTTAATCGGCAACTTATTGAAATCTAATCAAATCCGAATTTATCGCAATCAAGTCAATATCTCACATACTATCAGTAGGTTAAGGCAACTCGCACCATAGGGAACGGTATCTCTAAATTTAGGTAGGTCCAAATATTTAGTATTAGCTGATGAAATTCCCAATTAAATATTTAAGTTCCTGATCTGCCTTAACTCTCCGTCGATTTCCCTCAAAGTAAGCTCAGCCTGTCTTTTGTGGCCGGCCGGAAATTCTATAGCTGATACGTATTGATAATTGACTTGGCACATAGGAGATATCATTTGTTTATTCTGAGGTTTTGAGGTATTTGAAAGTTAAAGATTTTGATGATCTTCGAAAATTTTACTCCATATTTCGAAATCTATATTTTGTATCAATAGATAGGTATATAAGTCGATTTCAAAATTGAGCTGGTATTAATATAAATTTATTGTTCTAGGAAAGCTAAGGGCGACCGGAGGATATTCCAATGGCAGAAAATCCTAACTATGAGAAGCTGAAACAAAAACTGGAGAAGGTGGAAAAAAATAGTACTAAGGAAAAGCAAGCACATAAAATGCTAAAACAAAAGATTACAGAACTGGATTCTTTCATAAATAATATTCCTGACATGGCTTGGATCAAGGATGCGAACTCCCGCTTTGTTGCTGTCAACAGAGCGTTTGGTGAATCTGTAGGAATGGATCAAGAATCTTTAATCCATCAGACCTGTGAAATTTGCTTTGGAAAGGAGGGGGCCAAAAAGTTCCGGGAAGATGACCTGAAGGTAATGAAGGACAGAAGGCAAGAAATCATTGAAGAGAAGATAATAGACTCGCAAAATAACACGGTTTGGCTTGAAACGGTAAAATCACCCATCATTAACCATTCTGGAAAGGCTATAGGAACAGTAGGCATATCTCGTAATATCAGCAAACGCAAGAGCGCGGAGGAAAAGCTGCGACAAGCTCATGATGATTTGGAGCGGCTAGTGAAAGAGCGCACTGCTGAACTTGAGCAAACAAATGAACAATTGCGGAAAAGTGGAGAACGCTATGCCTTAGCCACTTCAGCAGCTAAGGTAGGTGTCTGGGATTGGAACATTAAGACCGGTGATTTCTATCTTGATCCGAATATTAAGGCCATTTTAGGATATTCTGATGATGAAATCCCAAACGATATAGAGATATGGGTAAAATATGTGCATCCAGAAGATAGCAAGGCTGTGATGGAAGCTGCTCAAGCATGTCTGGATGGAAAAACCTCTGAATATATATTTGAACACCGTATGTTGCATAAAGATGATTCGATTCGCTGGATATTGGTCCGGGGTAAAGCAATTCGAGATGAAAGCGGTAATGCGGTTCGGTTTATCGGAACTGATGCCGACATTACCGAACGCAAGCAGACGGAGGAGGCTCTTCGGGAAAGTGAAGAAAAGATAGCAAGATATAAGAAAATGGAGTCTTTGGGACTTTTAGCAGGGGGTGTTGCGCACGACTTAAATAACATCCTTTCAGGGATTGTCAGCTATCCAGAATTACTTTTACTGAGTTTACCTGAAGAGAATAAATTTAGAAAACATATTGAGGCAATACAGAGATCCGGACAAAGGGCAGCCGCTGTTGTCGAAGATCTGTTAACCTTGGCAAGAGGCGTGGCCACTACAAGAGGACCTCTGAACTTAAATGATCAGATCGGTGACTATTTACATTCTCCAGAGTTTATTAAGCTCAAACAGTTTCATCCTTCAGTTACATTCAAGACAAATTTGGATAGCGGCCTACTTAACATAAACGGGTCTCATATTCGAATCATGAAGGCAGTCATGAACCTGATGACAAACGCCTCGGAATCTATTGAGGATAGCGGTAATGTCACCATATCGACCATGAACCGTTATATAGACAAACCTCTAAGAGGATATGATGATGTAGACATTGGTGAATATGTCGCTTTGTCTGTATCAGACGATGGTTCTGGAATATCACCAGATGACCTTGAGAGGATATTTGAGCCATTCTACACCAAGAAGGTAATGGGTAGAAGCGGTACCGGTTTAGGTTTAGCAGTTGTCTGGAACGTTGTACAGGATCACAAAGGCTACATAGATGTGATAAGTGAAGAGAATGGCACAACATTTGATTTATATTTTCCAATAACAAGGGAAGAAATATCGGGTAAGGACCTGTCCATACCCATTGAAGACTACAAAGGAAACGGAGAAACAATTCTGGTTGTTGATGATGTGGAAAGCCAAAGGGAGATAGCCTGTGAAGTGCTGACCTCATTAGGTTATATAGCTAAGGCCGTTTCCAGTGGTGAGGAAGCTGTTGAATATTTGAAGGAAAATACCGTTGATTTAATATTGCTTGATATGATTATGGACCCTGGCATGAATGGTCGTGAGACATACGAGAAGATAATAAGGATTCACCCTAATCAAAAAGCTATTATAGTCAGTGGGTTCGCCGAAACAGATGATGTGAAGAAAGCACAAAAATTAGGTGCAGGCCAATATATAAAGAAGCCGATTACGTTAAAAAGGCTGGGACTTGCTGTAAAGGAAGAGTTGGCGAAATAGCAATTTCAGACCATCATGCTCGGGTTCTGAATCATTATCCTAAGTGTAACATCCGACTGATTTGAAAATTTCACCAAAACCTTGGATATGCTAAAATACTTATTCAGCTCCATACTGCAATAGAAAAGCGGCAAGGTGTGCGTCTGGAACCAAATTACCGCGAACCGGAAATTTGCCGCATACTTTGCGGTAAATTGTTAAAAATCCGTCTTCTTCCGACAACACCAGTACACGCGGCTGTTTTAAAAGACTCTCAACATTATCCGAGGATGGGATCATCTATGTCAATAGTTGTTCGTGCCATGATGCTCTGATGCTAGAAAATTAATCATCTGATGTCAAGAAAAATATGTTCTTACGCGATTACCTTCACTGTTGTGCAATAGTAAGCTCTCACGGTCATCAAATTGCCCTAACGGCGTGTTTAGTCCATGGAAACTTCAGCCAAGCGCCTTTGCTATTTTAGTCCGAGCATACCCTTGAGTTGTTGGAAGCGCCCTTCCTTTACAGTGATATCTATATACCCAATCGTATTCTTGCTTTTATGGAAGTAATTTCCGAGGTCTTGGGAATAAATATTGATCAATGCAATCTTATCTTCATAACTGCCAATGAATTTATGGTGCTGGGATATTTTAAATCCTTTATAAGATTTTACTGCTCGGACAATCGCATAGTACTGCGCGGATTTCATGACCATACCCCAACAACTGTAGTAGGCATTTCTTTACGGTATTTATTAATTATTTGGAAAATTGATCTTGCGATTTGAATTCCGAGCCTCAGCCACCCGACAGGTCCTTTAAAGAGAGCATCGATAATCATCCCAATGGCGCTTCCCACAATATCGCATGCTAGCGAAAAGATCTTAACCTGTGTGTTTAGTTGGTGAACGTGACATTTAACGAGACCATAGTAATTTTTCATCCTAGTCCTGTTGTAGAGATTAAGAACATCAAAGTCTCTATGGAAAGCAGTAATACAGGTTGCATCACAGTTTTTTGTGGTAACGAGACGAGACTTTAAGAATTGATAAAGGGTTTTAACGCTCTCCCAGAAATTTGATAACGCCCTTCTAATCCTAGCCATTACTTGGGACATCACGTGAAGAGCTGATCCTTCAAAAAGTTTTCCCAATGTTCTCCAGAAGAACTTTGCCCCTCTTGCAATAGCCCTACCGCTGGAGACGATAACAGATTTTGCACCCTTATAAAGTTTGCGGTAAAAACTTTTTGCCTGATTCCATGCATGCTTCAAATAAGGTTGCCTGTCTTCTTCTGCAAGTCCCCGATCTACATTTTCCTCATCCTTTTTTAGCATATTGACCAATTCTTGAGATAGATATTGGTCATAAATTTCCACCTCATCAAGTCCGGGCCTTTGAGTACCAAATTCATTAAAAATCCCCGGGGCGATTCCCAGTGACCCATTGTCGAAACGGACAATAAAGTCCCTTTCATTTAGGGTATTCTCCTCCAGAAAATGAATAAGGCCTTTCAAGGATGGCTTATCAAAAACACCGTTTACTCCTTCCAGATAAACGGACAGCATCCATAGCCAGAACTGTAAGAGACATGTGGCGTAGTGGTTAAGGACAGGATCAACTTCTTCGATCAGTTCGTTGACAGGTTCGCAAAATGTCATCTCCTCCGAGCGAAACTTGCCCCGGCAAATAAACATTTCATTTGCGTTTTTCGCCGACAGTGCAAACTCTGCCAAGAAAGTGTTTCGAATAATTATGGGGCGCCCATTGAGACTTTTTAGTATGCGGCGATTCAGTTTATAGGGATTCCCCATGGTTTCAAATAGTTCATGGTTCACGTGATCGATATGGAGTCTACCCAGGGGGATTCCAAAGACTTTCTTGAAATTTAGCACTGCCTGAAATGTCTTGTGATCATAAAGGCCACTAACCTCTTGGTTGAAGAATCCAAGCTTTCTCAGGCGATATTGTAGGATTCGTACAAAAATACCCTTAGATCCTATCTTTAAAGGCTCAGATAGCTGGAATAGGTCTTCTTCTCCTTCAAATTCTATAAGGCCTGAAATGATACGCTCCATTTTTATAAGGGCGTCCCGAGACTCTTTAAAGCCCATCTCCCTTTTGAACACGTTAAGCTGCCCAGAGAGTCCGTATAGGTTCTTTTCGGTTCTGGGTTGCTCCGGTTCATAGCCGAGTTCGGAAAGCTTATCTCTCAATCCGATAACCCAGTCCCTATCCGTCTCCTTCCATTCTTCCGGTGCGTATACTCTCGTAGAAAGCTGGAGTTGATCATTTAGATCATTAAACAGAATAAGAGGATCTTGGTCCAGGGCCTGTTGCGCTTTTGATCTGTCAATCAGGGGATTCATCCTACCAACTTCAAGGCGTTCATTGCAAGCTCAACCACCTTGTTTCGCATCTCTTGAGCTGCTTTTACAGTTTCTACATGCATCTCCAGGAGTTCTTTTTCGCTCTCGCTCAAGTTTTCTTTAACAAAGATTGCCGCGTCGTAATCAATCTCATGATGCGATACGGCTAAAGTGTGTACAGTGCTTCCCTTTTCCTTTAATTTGGCTATGATGTTTTCAAACCCTGTTACATCGTCTATCTCCAGTTTTATTTCTCCTGTCATGGTGACCACATCCAATGTCGCGAGATCCTCAAAAAATGTTTTTATGGCTCCCCAAAATTTATTGGTGGCCTGGACTTTGTCAGATGATTCTATGGACATAACTAAACCTCCCCTTTTTAATTCCAGTTCATTTTAAAAACACGGTCTCGAAAATGCCATGGAGGTGTATTTTCCAGCCGTTGCTTCGAATATACTTTCAGGAGTTCTCCCCCAAATGTTGATACATAAGGGGTTAACGCATTTTCATACTGAAAATGCCACCATTCAGCAGCCAAGGGATAACCGTCATCTATAAAACGACTTCTTGCACGGATAGGAAAAAAGCCGTTATCAATAAACAGCTCAGTTAGACTTTTATATTTCCCTGAAATTGTTTTTCTGTGCAACAGCCCAGGATCACTGTATTTTACGCAGTCCGAAATCTCAATCACAGGAACATTTTCAGAATCACATTTAAAAAATACTTCCAAGCGCCTCTCTTCTATGTCAACTACCTTTATTACATAGGGATCGTTTGCTAGATCTTCCATTCCGCTCCAGATATAGAGGTCAAAAGCGAGGCCAAGGTAGTGAAATGAGGTGGCACTTCGATTTGAATTCAATTTGGCGCTCAGAGCACGTTTCCCTCCCGAAGAGGTAAGCACGCCTCCCAATTTGCGAACCTGTCGGCGAACGTCATTGTAAGCCTCGGCTGCATCCTGACGAAGATATAAATGGGAATAACCCTCTTTATATTTATCAGCCTTACACCTGACAAAAACGTAACGTTCTTCGATGCCGTCCGTGCTGTCTGCGCCCGGTGATGTGATCTCTTGGGTGTGGCGCATATATGCCTCTTCAAGAGCCTCCATAGTAACAGGCCCCACAATGCCGTCTGCATAGAGGTATTCACTTTCCTGAAACCTGATCACCGCTTTTTCCGTCTTGGGACCATATTTTCCGTCAATACCCTCCGGATGGAAACCCATCCCAGCAAGCATCCTTTGAACGGCCCTCACCGTTTCTGATTTGGAACCGACTTTTAATATCACTTTTGTTCACCTCCACATATTGTAACGCCAATTAACCAAAAAAACGTAACTTTAGCACAAATAGGTAATAACTTTGTTAATCTTCCTTTTATAGAGATATAAATTTCAGAGTAAGCCAGCTACTTAAAGAAAAAACCCCTTTCGAATACAGAGAAAGGGGTTTTTAATCAGAATACAGAATACCATGGCTGCCTCACCATTTAGGGTTAACACATAATCCAATTTATTCGATGATATAGCATAACGCTAGCTCAAGAGTCAAGCATGGTTCAATATGTGTTCTTTCGGGAGATCGATCGGTGACGGTGCCTAGGGCATCAAGACCGATAGTGGCGTTGATATAATCTCGCAGAACAGCTTTGCCGGTATCCACGTCCCCGTTCGAAAGACATTCAATGCCTTGCTTGAGCAACTCCTCCCGCAAAGCAGGATCCTGTGCAACCCGGTCCTTGATCGTCTCTTTAAAATCTCTTGTAAGTACCATTTTCAACGCTCCTGTCGCTTTCGCCGCTTATATTCTTTCCAAAGTATTTTGGCGGTCACTATATCTTTCTGCTGGCGTTTCTTTGTGCCTCCGCCAAGTAAGATTACGAGAGCATCCCCATCCTTGCCAAAATAAATGCGGTATCCTGGTCCAAAGTCGATCCGGCATTCTCCAAAGCATTTTTCAAAGATTGTTTTTCAAAATTAATAGGTACAAAAGTAACAGAATCAGGGATATCGAATCGAGCCTTTTTCAAGCATTTCTTTTCCCGCAGAGACCTCTGAATCTCGATTACGGATACCTCCCCAGAGTTCCGTACACTCAAGCCTGCCATGTGAGTCAGCAATTGGGAACGGTGAATCTTTATCGTGCATTTGTATCCTCCTTTCCCAAAATATGATTGCAAAAACATATTAAGAAGTTTCTTAAAGATCCATTATAACAAAATTCAGGATACTGCAATCTTTCCAACCATTATTCCTGCATTGAGCCAATTAGGGGGATATTGAGATAATCAAAAACAATCAGAAGCCGTAAAGCTCGGCAGGGTTGTCTGCCAATATCCTGTTCCGGGTGCTTTCATCATCCACCCAGTCGAGCAGCAGGTCAAGCAAATCCCCTTCATCCGGCGGATTCTTCTGACCCGGATGGGGCCAATTGCTTGCCCACAGCATTCGCTCCGGTGCGGCTTGCACCAGGGCACGCGCCTCCGGGCGGACATCCACCCATCCGGGGGGGCCGGATTCTGAGGATTCATACGGAGCCGACAGCTTGACCCAGCACCGGCCGGTTTCGAGAAACCGCAACAGCACTTTGAAAGCCGGATCGTCGATCGGCACCGGCCCCATAAATCGTCCAACATGATCCACAACCAGATCGCACGGCAACCGTTTGAGCAGCGCCTCCCGCTGGGGAAATTCCCGGCCGTTCATCTGGAGCTGGACGTGCCAGCCGAAATTGTTCACCCGGGCGGCCATCTCTTCGAGAATATCCCACGGCAGTGCACCACCGGGCAGCATGTGGAAACGTAACCCCCGGACACCGAGCCTGGTGAGTCGTTCCAACTCTTCGTCCGTGGTCGACAGATCTACCACCATGACACCCCTGGCGTTTTCCCCGAAGGATTTCATCGCCTCAAGCGGACAGGAGTTATCTGTCCCGTAGGTGGTAGGCTGGACGACAACCACCCGCTCAAGCTTCAGGCGCTTCTGGACCGACCGGTAGCCGTCCACCCAGGCATCGGGGGGCGTCATGAGTGCCGTCTGAGCTGAAGGGAATTCAGCATTATAAAAATGCATGTGGGTGTCACAGGCCCCCTTCGGGGCGGTCAGTCTTGGGGTTTTTCTATCGTTTGATGAAACCATCTTGATCCCTCCCTGTTGGCTGAACCCTAACAATGCATAAATTCTTGTCATCTAGCCTGGCCGTTATGTCTGAGATCGTTGCTTTTTCCGGGCAGATGCTGGATGCTTGATACTCGATGCTGGATATCTAACAGGACACTATCGGTGAATTTCAACGACATCCAGGATCCAGAAACCAGAATCCAGGATCAGTCAATATTTTCAATGGTCTTCATTGCAGCAGCGAAGTTGGATTTCAAAATTTTATGCAACTATAGGGTAAAGTGCGCGATCCAAACTTAGGGGATTACACACATATTACGAGACTGGCTTACCGGGACTATCAGAACTCTAGTTGCCCAAGCAGACCAATTCAAGGGGCGGACAGTTATCCTGGGCGGGTATATCCTGGAAACCAGGAACCTGGAATCAGAAACAGTTATTAAAGTATTACAGGTACCCTTACTGGTATTGGCGATAATGGAATTCGGAAGTTGGAAGAATCGGCATGAGGCAGAGAGCATAGTGCGGGGAATAAAAGGAGCGAAGGTGGGCTGAGAGACAAAGGCATAAGGTAATGGTTTAAGGTGTATGGTTTATGGTATAGGGGAATGATGATAATCCAATTTAAATAAAAGTTGGCGCTTATCCGGAAAGTTCAAGTTACCAAAAAAAACCCTTTTGGGAGCGGCTTCCAGCCGCGAAATTAAATGATCGCGGCTGGAAGCCGCTCCCACAACCAATACAACTTGTTCTTTCCAGATAACCGGATAAAAGTTAACTATCCATAACCATGCACCTTAAACCTTATACCCTATACCCTAAATCGGTTTTTATCTTTCTTTCACCTGCCAATCAACTCAACCAACCCAATCAGTATTATGAAGCGGCATCCTTCAGGGCCTGGGTTTCGCCATGCCATGAACACTGGTCGCAGAAAATCTCGGTGTCATCACAAAGCTCGGGACAGCTGTCTTGATCCACATCCGCACTGAATTCGACATTGCCGTCGCGCCAGGCAAATTCGTAGGTCTCGTATTCATCATCGGGGTCTTTGATATAAAAACTGACACATCCACAAAGCGGGCATTTCATTTTAATTGCTCCTAAATTTTTTAATGATAGAATTCCTCTCCGCCTCCGGCGGATCAATCTTCACTCTTCAATTTATTAGAGGATATGCTTGGCAATGATCTCCTTCATGATCTCGGTGGTTCCACCGCCGATCGACAACACTCGATTGTCACGATACAGCCGCTCCACCGGATAACCACGCATGAATCCATATCCGCCGAAAATCTGCACCGCATCATAGGTTACTTTGTCACTGATGCTGCAGGCAAAGTTTTTAGCCATGGAAATCTCCTTGATCTGGCTCAGTCCGGCATCGATTTTGGCGGCCACGCGATAGGTAAACTCCCGGCTGACTTCGACCAGGGTCGCCATGTCCACGATCTTGTGCCGCATGACCTGAAATCGGGCTATTGGTTTGCCGAAGGCTTCACGCTGTTTGGCATATTTAATTGCTTCCTCCATAGCGATCTGTGATGTCATATTGGCCATCACTGCCAGCTGAAGCCGTTCGCTCTGAAAATTCTCCATGATAGCGTAAAACCCCTCATTCTCCTGCCCGATGAGATTGGCAGTCGGAACCCGGCAATTGTCAAAAAAAATCTGTCCGGTATCAGAGGACCACCAGCCGGTTTTTTTTAATTTCCCGGACACGGAATAACCCGGGGTATTCGATTCAATGACCAGCAGACTGATACCATGAGTTCCCGAGCCGCCGGTCCGCACGGCACAGGTGATCTGATCAGCGCGGCAGCCGCTGGTGATAAAGGTTTTACTGCCGTTGACAACATACTCGTCTGCCTGCCGCTCGGCTGTGGTTTGCAGGCCGGCCACATCCGAGCCCCCTTCGGGTTCGGTAATTGCCAGCGCTGCAATTTTCTCCCCCTTAATCACCGGTTTGACAAAACGCTCTTTTTGTTCATCTGTCCCGCGGCTAATAATCGGCGGCAGTGCAATATGCAGTGACCCCAGACCGGCGGCGACGCCCCCTGATCCGCACCGCATAATTTCTTCCCCGGCAACAATTTGAAAAAAAATATCACCCGGTGTTCCGCCCCAGTCTTCGGGGTAGCCGATCCCCAGGAGTCCGACATCCCCGGCTTTTTTGTATAATTCGCGCGGAAACTCCCCCGCCTCTTCCCACTCATCGACGTAGGGAACAATTTCTTTATCGACGAATTCTTTGGCTGCCCGGCGAACCATATCATGGGCACGTCCAAAGTACTCCTGCAAGTTGGATTTGGAAGTAAATTCAAAGTTCATGCTAACGCTTTCTATATTGAAAATATAAAGTAGTTTTCACCGCAAAGGCGCTGAGGGCGCAGAGAGGGGTGTTTCTTTTTGCTTTCCGTTGAAATTTTTGAATATTTTTAGATATTTTGCAATTACTAGATCAAACAAGATTCTGTCAAGATGTTTTATGATGCCCTTCTTGACAAAATGCGGTCCCTATGGTCTTGATAGTACCTGAATTTTGCACGAGTCGGAGGCTTTCATATGCAAGGCACTTAAGGGTGAGGCTATAGTGCTTTATGCCGTACCCTTAATAACGCAGCAGATGAAAGCCTCCGGCACGCCCGCAGGGTGAAAATTAATGAGATAAAATCGACCAGCATCCTTTTTACTTATCTGGCATTTGGCTCTAATTCTCAATTTTTCACAAGCTGCTGCTATATTAAACTTTTCTAAAACTCTCATTAATTTTCATGCAATATTTAGGTAGTGATCATGGAGAGTAATCTGATCTGGCTGGCGATTATTGTGCTGATTTCCTATACCACCCAGGCTATGTCGGGCTTTGGCAGCACGATCCTGGCCCTGACCCTGGGCGTCCATTTGTATCCGATTGATGTATTGCTGCCGGTCCTGGTACCCCTTGATATGCTCGTAAACCTGTACATAGTGATCCGTCATTCCCGCCATGTAAGCCGTCCGCATTTATTCCGATCCATATTGCCGGCCATGGGAATCGGTGTGCTGGCGGGAATCATCGCCTTCCAGCACATCGAGGGTGATTTGCTTAAAAAGCTCTTTGGTATACTGGTTATCCTCCTCGCCACGCGGGAGCTTTATCGGCAGTTGCAAAAGCGAAACGACCAAATCGCGCTTTCAAATTTAACGGCCAAAGCCTATGTCGTTGGGGCAGGCATTGTGCATGGCATCTATGCATCCGGCGGCCCCCTGCTGATATATGCCGTCAGCAGGTTGAATCTGCCAAAGTCGGTATTTAGAAGTACGCTGGGAGCCGTCTGGCTCATCTTCAGTGTCATCCTGACCGCCTCCTATTTAATTGCCGGTAAATTTACCGCGCATTCGATTCGATTGATTTTAGTACTGCTGCCGATGATCCTGATCGGCATTCTGCTTGGTGAATGGCTGCATCATCGAATCGATGAGAAGCGTTTTAGAATATTTGTCTTTACCGTTTTATTTTTCGCCGGATTATCAATTTGTATCGGCTGACGCTAATCCTTGACAAAATCCCTATAATCGTGGTTAATTCTTGGCCAAAAACCGGGGCACGGCTGGCCGGGCGAGTGTTAAACGGCTCTTAGTCTGATTGGAGCAGGCGTGTTGGAGTGCCGGAGTATTGGATTTTTCCCCATCACTCCTGTACTCTGATATACCATTTCTCCGAGGTTGCCCGAATCCAGTAACACGTGGCCCGTAACACGTAACCCGAAACCCGTATCTCGCAACTCAAACAAGGAGCGAACCATGAATGATGTCGTAATTGCCTCGGCCTGCAGAACCGCTGTTGGAGCCTTCGGCGGATCCCTGCGTGACAGCCACGCTGCCACCCTTGCCGGTGTGACGATGAAAGCTGCCGTAGATAGAGCCGGTATTGATCCGTCGATCATCGATGATGTCCGCTACGGGTGCTGCATGGAGCCGGTCGATGCGCTCAACGTAGCCCGTATTGCTGCCCTGCTGGCCGGCATCCCGGAATCTGCAACTGCTGTCACCATTAACCGGGTGTGCATTTCCGGAATGGAAGCGGTTATTTCCGGTATGGCGATGATCCAGGCGGGTATGGCCGATGTAATTCTGGCCGGCGGTGTAGAGCACATGTCCGGTGTCCCCTATTCCGTGGCAGCGGCCCGCTGGGGATGTCGCCTGCAGGACCACGAATTTGTCGATAATATTATCAGGGGCCTGCATTGCGGCTCCCACGTCATACCGCATCCGGAAGACGGCCCGGTCGATGCTGAAAAGGCACCGTTGAGCTATTTCAAAGGAAAGCCCTATATCATGGGGCATACCGCGGAATTTGTTGCCCAGCATCTGGATATCAGCCGCGAAGAAATGGATGCGGTGGCCTTGAGGAGCCATAACAACGTCGAAAGAGCCACCAACGACGGCTCCTTTAAAGATGAAATTATTCCCATGGAACTTCCTCAAAGAAAGGGTGATCCCGTTATATTCGACAAGGATGAGCATTTCAGGCCGGGTATGACCATTGAAAAGCTTCAGAAACTGCCGCCGGCCTTTGTGCCGAAAACAGGTAAAGTCACGGCCGGCAATTCAAGCGGAATTAACGATGGATCAGCCGGACTGGTGATCATGTCTGCCGAAAAAGCAAAGGAATTGAATGTCCAGCCCATCGCCCGCCTAAAGGCAGTTGGGAGAGGTGGATGTCACCCGTCCGTTATGGGGTTATCCCCGGTTCCGGCGGTCAGCCAGCTGCTGTCAAAAAGCGGCTTGACATTGGCGGATTTCGAACTGATCGAGGTCAATGAGGCCTTTGCCGCCCAATACATCGGCTGCGAAAAAGAGCTTGGCCTGAAGCGGGAAATCACCAATGTCAATGGATCGGGTATCGGCCTGGGGCACCCCGTCGGAGCCACCGGCGCCCGGCTGATCGTCACCTTGCTGCATGCGATGAAAAAGAGAGGCAACACCCTGGGACTGGCAACATTGTGCGGCGGCGGCGGGGTTTCGATGGCCTGTGCTTTGGAGATGATTTAGACACATAACGGGACGCAGGTTCTGAGCCAGGTAATCGGCTCAGCATAGTAAATGACGGCCAAAGCAGTTATTCGTTATCTGTTAATAGTTATTTGAAATAAAAAGTCTTTGTGAAATTACCAATAAATAATAGCCATTAACTAATAACTCTCGACACGACGCATCGCTGTGTTAGCAAACAGCTATGTCGAGACATAAGGAGATTGAAAATGAAAAGAACCATCTTGGGCTGCCTGTGTTTGTCGTTGTTGATCCTGTTTCCATTTAATCTGCTGGCCGCCGACTATGTGGCTGAAGCCGACAAACTCTTCGATCAGGGCGGCCTGGCAAATTTTGAACAAGCCATTGAGCTCTATAAAAAAGCCCTGGCCGCAAACCCCGACAACTATGAAGCGAACTGGAAATGTGCCCGGGCCCACCGTGAATATGGTGATACCGCTAAAACCGAAAAAGCTGACGGGTGGAAAAAAATCTGCGCCAAATACGGCAAAGAGGGCATGAATTACGCCCAAAAGGCCACCGAGATCGAGCCTGAAAAACCGGATGGATACTACTATTACGGCTTGAATGTCGGCATATACTCTGACGGTGTCAGCATTTTTACGGCCCTGTCGGAAGGGTTAAAAGACAAAACCCAGAAGAGTTTTGAAAAAACCTACACCCTCGACAAAATGTACAAGGATGCCGGACCGATGATTGCACTCGGCCGTTTCTGGCAAGTCCTGCCCTGGCCAATGCGGGATCGAAAAAAATCTTTGAAATATTACCGGGAATACCAGGGCACCGAGTACTTTGCCGACAACATCGAAGTTCATGTCTACCTTGGTGAACTGCTGGTTCAAATCGGCGGCAAAGAAAATAAAGCCGAAGCAAAAGGCTATCTGGAGAAAGCCGCAAAATCTGATGATGCGTTTTACAAAGTAAGGGCCGGGGAACTTTTGAAAAAAATATGAATACCGCTCAGCTTTTTGATCCGGATCGCCGCAGTAAAGCGCCACTTGTGTTTGTTGTTTGCCTGGCTGTTCTGATGGGTGCCACGCTATTGGCATCTCTGACTCAAAAAAGCTTCGGGAAGGTGCTCGTCTCCAATGTATCCTACCTCAATTACAATGGTATCCGGATTCGGGCCAAACTCCTCAAACCGCTGAGTGCTGTTCAAACCGACCCGGCACCCGGCGTCGTTTATATTCATGGCTATCAGAACAACCGCGAAACCGGCGATGCGTACTGCATCGAGCTGGCCCGACGCGGTATTGTGGTGCTCGAAATCGATGCCGTCGGGCGGGGCAACTCCGGCATTCCCGGCCCATTGGATGATCCGGATTTCGATCCGACCTATGGCGGGCAAACTTCCTTAGAATACCTGAGATCCCTGCCTTTCGTCGATACCGACCGAATCGGCCTGATGGGCCACAGCCTGGGTGCCGAACTGGTTTACAACATCGCCCTAAAAGACCCGGCCATCAAGGCCCTGGTTATTTCCGGTTTTGCCTACCGGGATGATGCCTCGACCCAAATTCCAAAAAACATGCTCATGATATTCGGCAAATACGATGAATTTCGCAAACGCATGACCGCCACCCAGGACTTTGAAAAAGAATGGATGGCCACTGAAAGAACCCGCCAGGTTTTTCCGGCCGCAAATCCTGAACTCGGCCGGATATACGGCAACTTTGAAAACGATACCGCCCGCAGGGTGTATATGCCGCGAATCACCCATCTGAAGACCGCTCACAGCGGCGCCGCCATCGCGCAAGCGCTGGAATGGATGAAAGCGGCCCTCAAGCCTTCGCAACCAGACTGGATTCCAGCGGATCAACAAATCTGGCCGATCAAGGAATGGTCAACCCTCATTGCCATGGTGTCCGGCCTGGCCTGCCTGCTGCCCCTGGGATTGATGCTGCTGAGAACCTCCATTTTTCAATCGCTTCGCCACCCCGTATCAGGCACTTACGCGTGTACCGGCAGACCCTATATCAGGTCGGTCATCCTCAACGGCGTGCTCATGGCGCTTTATTTCCCGATCATATTTATTCTCTTCGGGGTGCATGTATATCTGATTCACATCGACAAGGCGTTTCCGTTAATGATGACCAACGGCATCGTCTGGTGGTTTCTGTGGACAAATATTATCGGTTTTATCTTTTTCAGAAGGTGGTTTAAAAAACAACACCTGGCTGCGGGATTGACGCTGTCTGAACTGGGACTTTCATATCAGGAAGATCGTTTTGCCATGAATGCCGGCCAAATTGTCAAAACGGTGGGGCTTGCGGCTATCCTGTTTTTCTTTGCCTATATCGTTGAGCATACGCTGGAAAGTATCTTCCTGGTCGATTATCGCTTTATCTTTCCCTTTGCCAGCGACCTGACGGCCTACCGGGTGAAACTCTGGTTCACTTACTTCCCATTGCTTCTGGTTGGTTTTTTGTTGATGGGAATCTTTCTCCACGGTCAACTGCGCCGACCGCAGCAATCAACCTGGTGGCTGACGTTTATCACCGGGTCAGCGCAAAACATACTGGTAATCGTGACACCGCTGCTGGTTCTCCTTGTATTTCAGTACGTGCCATTGTTTGCGATCGGCACGATCCCCCTGGTCGGCCCCGGTGGCGTGTTCATCGCCTTTACCCATAATCTCTTTCACATAATCGGCGTGCTCATCATCATATTGCCGATCTCAACCTGGTTCTATCAGATAACGGGCAAGATCTACCTGGGCGCCGTGCTCAACGCCGCCCTGGTCACCTGGATGTTTGTATCATCCCAGGTGATTGCGCCGATACCGATTTAGACAGAAGATATCTCTTAAAAACGAAGATTGGCGATAGCAGTTACATGCTATTTACGGTTTGAGAATATACGTTTACAGTATCCTAACTTTTGGAGGTCGGCTAATTGATGGCATAGGTTGGATTTAGTTTAAAATGTAGCTGAACCGCAGATGAAAATAGGGTACCTAATTTCCAAAAAATTGAATTTTCGAGGAGGCACAAATCCAGCCAAAAGGCAGGCGGCTTTTGAAGGCTCCAACTGTTGTTAGGCTGTCATTAAGCAGTACAGACAGAATTTTTCCTTTTCGTTATTGGTGCTAGTAATTTTGTTCTAAAGTGTTTTATTGATTTTACTAATGTAAGCTACTTCTCTTCCAGGTGTGTTCATTTCTGCTTCCATCATTTCGACATTATCTTTGAGAATGTTAAATGCTAACTTGACGGTTTCGCTCCACTTAAATGTTGCTAGAGTTTCCAAAAGTTCTGCTCCCGTAACAATTATAGTTTCAAGAATTCCACTATTATATTTTAATTGATGAAGTTTTAAGTGCTGTTCATATTCGTTCAATAGATATTCAAATTTTTCCTCAATTTCTTTTCCGCTATATTGTGATCTAGAAATATCAATCATCCAATTTCGCAATGCTAAGAATTTTGTCATAGAATCAGAATCTTTCTTAAAATCAATAAGTCTCTCCCATGTAACTGATTCGTCAATAGTTGGTATTTTTTTTAGGATCACTCTCAAAACTTCTTCATTTCTACTACCAACAAGTCCGTGAAGATTGTACGTTTCCATTATTGGATAGAATTCATCATCAGATATCTGTGAACGCAAAATAGCTTCCAATCTATTCAATACTTCCCCACCGAACTCCAATGCTGCAATTTGTTGGTTTAATCCCTTAATATAAGAATCAATAGTGCGTGCGCTTTTCATAGCTTCAAATTTTTCGTGACTAATTTCCCTCAAGAATTTTTTTAATACCCATCCAAAAGCATGGTTAAAGTCTTCCATTCCTTTTTGGGGTAGTTGTTCAGTTAAATATTCCCAATCATTAGACCACTTTTCCTTATCTGTTTCTATCAGAATTTCATTCTTTTGTAAGAATTCAATTTCGGTTAGACGACTTTTAATTATTATCTTATCATTTTCACTAGTGATACCTTTGGATATAAGACTATTTGCAAGACTGGTAATAGCAGGATTATACGATATTTTGTCAAAATAGAGAAAATCCTTTTTTATATCATCCATTCCCAAGATGTACCTGGAACTCAAATTCTTGATTCCAATCCTCTTATTCATTCCTATTTTCACTCCTTTCGAGATAGCCCCAACCTGTTGAACATATTGAGTAGGCCTAATAAATTGTGTGGTTTCATATAAGACTCTGTTTAGCTGATTTTGGTTTACCTGTTACGCTGTAGGTGCATCGACGATCAAGCAAATACATATTTCCGAATCCTATACTTGCTTATTTTTGATATTTTAATGTTGGAATTTAGGCGGATCAGTATAAAACCACATTTGACACCTTAAAGTTTGTCTATTGGCCTTTCATCGGCGGTTTGCAATAAAAGCCCCTACATATTGTTTTATCGATAATATATGCAAAATCGCTAAACTACAGATACGTAGATGGAACCACAACTCTGGGCGATCTGCAGATCGTCCCCTGCGGCCACGATAGCGGCTATTTGTTTATACATTGTAAATCTTGTTCAGTACAAAATCCTGGGCCTTTGAAAACACCGTTTCAAACTCCTTGGAATTATCAAAGTATCGAATTCCGTAATTCTTGCAATCATTTTTTTTGCGTTTTACTTACTTCAATAAAATGCGATAAATGCTCAATTAATTTGGTGTCTGATACTTTATTCGTCCAGCATTGAGGGTAACTTTTTCCATAAGTCCTTAGCTGGCTTAATTTTTCTTCTGGCTCAACATTTGGGTACCCAAAGTAAATACAAATATAATGTGGCTTGTTGAGTCTTTCTGACACTTCTTTAGGATTGAGAAAGGTAGATTCAAAAACTCTGATATCGTTGAATTCATGTCCAATGTTTTTGATTATACGGATAAGCATGTCTTGAAAATCATCTATTAACCCGTATATCTCATCTGGATTATCCCGATTTGGGAAGGATGATGGGTATGCCTTGCGTACGCAACCACATACCATATCCAAATGCACTACAGAACATTTGATTGAATTATAAACTGCATGTGCTAAAAGACTTTTTCCACCTCTGGGAACACCACCTATTACCACGGTTGCCATGATTCTATTGTGTCATCGGATAGCTGATTTTAAGTAAGTAGAAATTTTTCCACGTTATTGGAACTCACTGAAATTGCAGAATAAATTTTCAAACCTTAAATGGTGTAACTTCTGATCATGCCAGAAACCCTTTCACCGACCCGACAATTTCATTCAACTGATCCGGCTCATACCATTGAATCTGCCGATCAGCGCCAAACCAGGTGAACTGGCGTTTGGCGAATCGTCTGGTGTCACGCTTGAGGGTTCGAAGGCACTCATCCCACGGCAATTTTTCTGCCAGAAATTCAACCACATGGCGATAGCCGATGGACTGCATTGATTTCAATCCGGCCGCATAACCCATTTCCTGGAGCTTGGTTACCTCTGCTACAAATCCGCCCTTGATCATCAGGTCGACCCGCTGGTCTATTCGATGATATAGTTGCTGACGATCCATCTGCAGACCGATCTTTAGCGCACCATAAGGATTGTCCACAAACCCGTGTTCCTGATGCAGCTCTGAAATCGCCTTGCCGGTGGATTCAATGGTCTCTAATGCTCTTATGATACGATACAAATCATTGGGATGTATACGCCCGGCGGCAGCCGGATCCATTTTTTTCAGGCGCTCGAATAAAAAGCCGCTGCCGATTTCTTCTGCTGCCAGCTTCAAGCGGTTTCTGATTTGAGGATCAACCGGTTTGGCTTGAAAGAGACCGTGCAGCAGCGCTTTGATATAAAGCCCGGTGCCGCCGACGATAAAAGGTATCCGGCCGCGCTTGACAATTTCGGCGACCCGCTGCCGGGCCTGTTTTGAAAACTGCACGGCATCATAATCTTCATCCGGATCCACAATGTCGATCATATGATGAGCTGTGCGTGCCAACTCCGTCGGGGTGGGCTTGGCGGTACCGATGTCCATGTACCGGTATATCTGCATGGAATCCGCACTGATGATTTCACCGCCAAGTTTCTCAGCAAGCTCAATGCCGACCGATGTCTTGCCGATTCCGGTCGCGCCGCAGATGACGATGATTTTCGGTTTTGGGGATGAAGAGTTCATTTTTGAGATATTAAAAAGGACATTTTTCCTTTTAAACGAATAACGAATAACAAATAACTAATAACCATCTACATTAAGGTTCTAAGTTGAATAGTGTCTAAAGTCCCCTAATCACTCCTCGACCACCAGCCCCCGTACATGGCACTGCCCACAGATAACCGGTCCGTTCTTGTTTTCTTTGTGACAGCCTTTACAATTGGCATGAAAGGCTTTCATCAGGGCCGGCTTTTTGCCGGATCGCTCCAACTCGTGACATCCCGAGCATTGTTGGTCCTCGGATGATTCATCTTCAACCAGCTTGCCGTTTTCATCATATACGTGATGGCAGTCATAACACGCTTCAATCTCGGCCAACGCGTTGTGCTCATCGTGCCGAAAAACGGCCGGTGGTCGGCGCGGTTTTACGAATGCATCATTGCTGACAAACTGCATGTCTTCCTGGGAATGCGCAGAAAATAGAAAAATAAAACTTGCCGCTGACAAAGCAAAAATCAGAAGGATCATTTTTTTCATCCAATAATTCTCCTAACACAGGTTAGCCGAAACCACACAGGTTGAATCAACAAATTTCGTCTGAAAGGTTGCTGCTCGGGTTCTCCGACAAATGCCTAAGAGACATCTAGTTTTGATTGCCTTCGTGTCTGGTGGCTGAACATACACAATCCAATCAAGCACAACCTTATACAGGATCAACTACGCTAACGCAACCCGGTCCGGATATTTTCAATCATATCAAACTGCTGTGATATGTGAGGTATCTGCAGTATTTTATCGGAACATAAAGCGATTTTAGGATTGCCGGACCTGTATATCCAATCCCATCTACCGTTATAAATTTATTATATCATTTGATATCAAATATTTATCGGTTGAAATAAACCATTTATTATGGGCGGGAAATCGACCTTAATCGGAACGATTTTTATTGACAATAGTTAATCAAACTTATAAAAGAGATACCTTTTGCTAGATTTTAAGAAATGATTTAAATTATAGATTTTGTAAATTCAGTTTTCAGGAGAATAGGAATATGCCAAATGAAGTTGTTGGTTCGGTGATGGTTGTCGGCGGCGGGATTGCCGGAATGCAGGCCGCCCTGGATCTGGCCGACTCCGGTTACTACGTGTACCTGGTTGAAAAGGGTTCTTCGATTGGCGGGGTGATGTCCCAGCTGGACAAGACGTTCCCCACGAATGACTGTGCCATGTGAATTATCTCACCCAAACTGGTCGAGGTCGGCCGGCATTTAAACATAGAGCTGAGAACATTAAGCGAAGTCAAAGAGATCAAGGGCGAAGCAGGAAACTTTCAAGTCGAACTCGTCCAGAATCCCAGATATGTGGATGAATCCTTATGTATTGCCTGTGGTGTTTGTGCTGAGAAATGCCCGAAAAAAGTTGTCGATACCTATAATATGGGGCTTGTCAAACGCAAATCGGCATTTGTCGAATATGCCCAGGCTGTTCCGTTGAAATATTGTATTGACGGCGATAGTTGCATTTATATTCAAAAAGGCAAGTGCGGTGCCTGTAAAAAGCTGTGCCCGACGGGTGCGATTGATTATGACCAAAAAACACAAATCAATACCATCAGTGTCGGATCCGTGGTTCTGGCGCCGGGCTTTACCCCATTTGACCCTGCTAAATTCGACAACTACCAGTATGCCAAACTCCCCAATGTGATTACCTCCATGGAGTTTGAGCGGATTCTGTCTGCCTCAGGCCCGACCACGGGGCATATCACACGGCAATCCAAAGACAAACGGGAGCCAAAAAAGATAGCCTGGTTCCAGTGTGTCGGCTCGCGGGACATGAATAAATGCGACAACTCCTATTGTTCCTCGGTCTGCTGCATGTATGCCATTAAAGAGGCGGTGATTGCCAAAGAGCACCAGGGCCACGATCTGGACTGCGCCGTATTCTATATGGACATGCGGACCCACGGCAAGGAATTTGAAAGATTTTACGACAGCGCCCGGGAAAAGCACGGCGTGCGCTTTATCAGGAGTAAAGTCCATTCCGTAACACCGGTTGGCGATACGGATGACCTTGAGATTCGCTACATCACCGATGACGGCCAACTTAAAATCGAAGTCTTTGACATGATCGTGCTGTCCGTTGGGCTTGAAACCTCGCCCGAAATTGTGGATCTGGCCGAACGCCTGAAGATTGAGATGACACCAGGCAAATTCTGTCAAACCCAGACCTTTGCTCCGGTTGATACGTCCAGAAAAGGCGTTTTTGTCTGCGGCGCATTTCAGGGGCCGAAGGATATTCCCCAATCGGTCGTTGACTCCAGTGCCGCAGCTACCGCCGCCGGAGAAATTTTAACCCAGGCGCGCAACAGCCTCACCAAGACACCGGAAGTGGTCCCGGAGACCAATGTCTCCAATGAGCGCCCGAGAATCGGTGTATTTGTCTGTCGCTGCGGCATCAATATCGCCGGTGTCGTCGATGTACCGTCCGTGGCCGAATACGCAGCAACGCTGCCCTACGTGGAATACGCAACGGACAACCTGTACTCCTGTTCCCAGGACACCCAGGAAACCATCAGCCAGATCGTTAAGGAAAAAAATCTAAATCGGGTCGTGGTTGCGGCCTGCACTCCAAAAACCCATGAGCCGTTGTTCCAAGAAACATTGATCAATGCCGGCTTGAACAAGTATCTGTTTGAAATGGCCAATATCCGCAACCATAATTCCTGGGTCCACAAAAACAATCCGGAGCTGGCGACCACCAAGGCAATGGATCTGGTTCGGATGGCCGTATCAAAAGTTGCCCTGCTGGAACCACTCAAAGAAGCCGAGCTGCAAATCGAACAGTCCGCCATGATCGTCGGTGGCGGCATATCCGGCATGGCGGCTGCCAGAAGCCTCGCCAGACAGGGATATGAGACCCATATCATTGAAAAAAATTCACAACTCGGCGGCCAGGCTCAAAATCTGTATCGCACAGCCAAGGGTGAGGATATCCAGGACAAACTGTCAAATCTGATTGCTGAGATTGAAGACCATGAAAAGATCCATGTTCATCTGGATACGCAAATAACCGATGTGGACGGGTTTGTCGGCAATTTCGAAACCACGCTGTCATCCAATGGCAATGAGGAATTGCTCGAACACGGTGTTGCCATCATGGCCACCGGCGCCTCCCCGCTTCAGCCGAATGAATACCGTTACGGCCAGGATTCCAGAATCATCACAGCCCTGGAACTCGATCGCAAATTCAAGGATAAAGATGCTGCCCTGAAACAAATCGACACCGCGGTCTTTATCCAGTGCGTCGGCTCGCGTGAACCCGAACGGATGTATTGTTCAAGGGTTTGCTGCACCCATTCCGTGGATAACGCCCTGACCCTGAAACAGTTGAATCCGGACATGAACGTGTTTGTGCTGTACCGCGATCTCAGAACCTATGGTGAACGCGAGTATCTTTACCGGGAAGCCCGTGAAGCGGGGGTTATTTTCATACGCTATACCCTTGACAATAAGCCGCTGGTCGACATAAAAGACGGCAAGGTCCTGGTAAATGTCGTGGATCATGTCATCGGCCGTCCGGTGGAAATTGAGACCGACCTGCTGACGCTGGCCTCAGCGATTATCCCCAACCGGGATGATACACTGGCCAATTTTTTCAAGGTTCCGGTGAACAATGATGGTTTTTTCATCGAGCGCCATGCCAAACTCGGACCGTCGGAGTTTGCCACTGACGGGGTGTTTCTATGCGGCCTGGCACACTATCCCAAGCCCATCGATGAATCCATTGCCCAGGGTCAGGCGGCTGCCTCCCGGGCCGTAACATTACTGGCCCGTGAAACCATATTTACCAGCGGCACGATTGCTGCGACAGATCCGTCTGTTTGCAGCCAGTGTGGTGTTTGCGTGTCGGTCTGTCCCTATTCGGCGCCCTCGTTTACGGAAGAAGGCCCCTGGGCCGGCAGAGCTCAAATCAATGCGGTTTTGTGCAAGGGTTGCGGTTTGTGCGTGGCCTCCTGCCGCTCCGGCGCCATCCACCTGAAAGGCTTTGACAATGATCAGATCTTTTCACAGATCTTTTCTTTGAGGGAAGCAGTGTAGCGGGATGCGGGGTGCGCGTTTCGGGATGCGGGGTGCGCGGTGCGGGGTGCTAGAAGCGGGTTGCAGGGTAACGGGTTCTTGGGTAAAGAAGAAAGACCATGAGAAGCTACAAAGACCTGGAGATTTATCAATTATCATATGATTTAGCAGTTAAAGTACATAAGTTCACCCTGAGACTTCCTCAATATGAACAGTATGAGGAAGGAAGGCAGGTTAGAAAATCATCGAAAGGTATTGCCTCCTGTATTGTTGAAGGGTACGGTCGCAGGAAATATAAAGCAGATTTTATGAAATTTTTGACTTGCTCACATGCCTCATGTGATGAAACCATTGTGCATTTGAATTTCTTGAAAGATATACATGAATTAGACATAGGAGAACTAAATTACATTCTCGAAAAATACGATGAATTAGGGAGAAAAATTAATAAATATATTCAATACGTTGAAAAAGAATGGAAATAAGCGGGATAACAAGTGAAGTTACAATCGCAATGCCTAACCCGGGATACGCGACCCGCACCGCGCAACACGTAACACGTAACCCGAAACTCGCGACCCGCAACACGACACTAAGGAGATCATTTTTATGTCTGATTGGGAACCAAAAATTGTGGCTTTTTTGTGCAACTGGTGCAGCTATGGCGCCGCCGATCTTGCCGGCGTCGGGCGGATGGAATACCCGCCCAATATTCGGGTGATCCGGATCCCCTGCACCGGGCGGATGAGTCCCAAATTCTTTCTTGCCGCCCTGCGTGAAGGGGCAGACGGCGTCTGGGTCTCCGGGTGACATCCCGGAGAATGCCATTACCTGGAAGGTAATTACTATGCCCGTCGCAAGTTTGCTCTGTTTCAAAATTTGATGGAACATATGGGAACCGAACCCGGCCGTCTCCAGTTTTCCTGGATCTCGTCGGCAGAATCCACCAAGTTTGTGGACGTTGTCAGGGAAGTCACCGAAAAAATAAAGGCCCTCGGACCAAACCAATCTTTCTTAAAAGCAAAGGCTGAGGTTGCTTAAAATGACAAGCTATATTGAAAAAATAAGGGAAATTTCCGCAAGGCTCCTAAAAGAGTGCAAGGTGGATGTGGTTATTGGTTTCCGCCAAGGCACCCTGCCGATGATGAACGAACCATATTTCGCCAAAACCCCGCAAGACCTGCAAAATCTGGTCTGGGACAGCAATTGCGGGGTCAATCTGGCGAACTATCTGACCAATCGCAGCGAAAAAATCGGCATCATTGCCAAAGGCTGTGATTCCCGCAACATCGTCACCCACATTATCGAAAATAAGATAAAGCGGGAGCAGCTGGTCATCATCGGAGTCCCCTGCAAGGGTATGATCGACAAGCGCAAAATCAATTCCATGTTTGACGATGAAATTCTGGACGTTATCGAAGATGAAAACAACATCACCGTCAAGGGCCATGGGTTTGAAAAGCTTTTAAATAAAAAGGATGTACTCCAGCAAAACTGTGCCCTGTGCATCCACCGCAATCCGGTCGAATACGATGAAATGGTGGCCGACCTGGTTGACGAGCAACAGAATATCGATCGCTACGCAGATGTCAGCGAGATCGAGGCAATGTCAGCCGGGGACAAAGCAAAATATTTTGAAGATCTCTTCGCCAACTGTATCCGCTGTTATGCCTGCCGCAATGCCTGTCCGCTCTGCTACTGCCCGACGTGCTTTGTGGATGAATCAAGGCCCCAGTGGGTGGGCAAAAGCCAGGATGAAACGGATATTAAGACCTTTCATTTCTTAAGGGCCTATCACTGTGCCGGCCGCTGCACTGACTGCGGCGCTTGCGAGCGGGCGTGCCCGGTGGGGATCAACATGCGGGCCCTAACCAAAAAGCTGGAAAAGGACTGCTTCGATCTATTCCAGTGGGAGGCCGGCATGTCCCTGGAAGTGCGTCCGCCGTTGGATACATACCAACCCGGAGATCCGGATGATTTTATTAAGTAGAAATTAAGGAATTTAGAAATTGAAGTAAATCAATTGAGGGATTTAGGAATTAGGGAATTGAGGAATTAAAGGATTTTCTGCCCGATTTAATCAAGGGCAATCCTTAAAATCCTGAATCCCTAAATTTCTCAATTCCTAAATCAAGGGTCTTAACCATGAAAATAGTACAAATTGAAAAAGGAAAGTGGCAAGACGGACTGGCCGGTTTATCAGAGGCCTACCGTTTATTTGGCCCGGTTAAGGAAGCCGAGTTTCATATTTTTGCGGAGCTCTCCAAAGGCCAGGCGCCGGATTTAAGTTGCCTGAACACCCGTCTTTCGCCCAAATCGATTATTTATCCCCAGTCCGAAGCGCTGCTCGAATACTCCCTTGATGAATCCCGCGAAGATCACCATATCATGAAGGAAGTCAAGACGGATTATTCGCCCAGGGCAATACTCGGGATCAGGCCCTGCGATGCCAAAGCAGTTGTGCTGGTCGGTCACAATTTTGACACGCCGGAATTCAAGGACCCCTATTGGATTAAAGCATGCGAAGCCACCACCATGGTGGGCCTGGCCTGTGATTCACCATGCAGCAGCTGCTTTTGCACCACGGCCGGCTGCGGGCCGTTTCATGAGGAAGGGCTTGATGTCCTGTTGGTCGATACCGGCGATGCTTACCTGGCTAAAATTCTGACAGACAAAGGCGCCAAACTGGTCCAGGCAGCCGGCTGGGATACGACAGCAGACGCCGCCGCCGATCAGCAGCTGGATACCCTGAAACAGGAGGCCGAATCGAAAATATCAGCTTTTGTCACCACCGATGGATTAAAGCAGGTCGACACCACCGAGCTTTACAATGCGCAATTTTGGGAAGAGGTATCTTTTTCATGCATAAACTGCGGAACATGTACCTTCGTTTGCCCCACCTGCTGGTGTTTTGATATCCAGGATGAAAATAGCGGAAAGTCCGGCAAACGCATGCGCAACTGGGACAGCTGCATGTTTCCATTGTTTACCATACATGGCACCGGACATAACCCCCGGGGCACAAAACTGCACCGGGTGCGCCAGCGGTTCATGCACAAATTAAAATATTATGTCGACAAATACGATGTCGGAATTCAATGTGTCGGATGCGGGCGCTGCGTTCGCTCATGTCCTGTAAATATTGATATCCGCCGGGTTTGCGAATTGATGAACAACTACGGCTCCGGGCAAGACACCTGCGCCGCATAAGATATTGAATATTTAAGATTGAAAATTGAAGAATTAAGGAATTCTATCCATTTATATTGATTTTCTAGAGATTGACGGAGCGCAGCGACTTCCACAAATATTCAATTTTCAACATTCATTCTTCATTATACATGGGGGCTTAACGTGCAAAATCCATATTTACCGTATCCGGTTCGCATCGATGATATCAATATCGAAACCGAAGATAAAAATTTAAAAACATTTAAATTCGTTTTTCTAAATTCAGGGGATGAGGAAAAATTTGACTATAAAGCCGGCCAATTTGCGGAACTTTCCGTAACCGGCAAAGGAGAAATCCCCATTGGCATCGCATCTTCTCCTACCGAAGCGGGATTTGTCATGTTTACCGTCAACAAGGTCGGACTGGTATCATCCTTTCTGCACTCCATGAATGTTGGCGATATCATGGGAATTCGCGGTCCCATGGGGAACTGGTACCCGTGGGAGAACCTGGCGGGCAAAAACCTGGTAATAATCGGCGGCGGTTTTGCTTTCACCACCCTGCGCGCTTCCATTATCTATATGCTTGATCCCGCCAATCGATCAAAATTTAAAGATATCCATGTAATCTACGGAGCCAGAACCCCCGGTATGCTTTTATATCGAGATGAGCTGGCTGAATGGGAGCAGCGCGACGACATCAATATGCACATCACCGTGGATGGGACCGACGACCCGAATTGGAAATACAACACCGGATTCGTACCGACCATTACCGAACAGAAAGCGCCTCCTGCCGATGATGATACCCATGCAATTATTTGCGGGCCACCCATCATGATAAAATTCACCCAGCCGGTTTTGGATAAACTCGGCTATTCGCACGACAAGATAATCATGTCGCTTGAAAATCGCATGAAATGCGGTATCGGCATGTGCGGCCGCTGCAACATCGGTCAGGAATTCGTTTGCAAGGACGGTCCTGTTTTCACCCTTGAACAACTAAACAAAACGCCGAAGGAATACTAACGGAATATATCTCATATTTAATATTGACATTGATCTAGCATTAATGTAAGGATATTCTTTTGATAAAGATTACAATGAAGTTTAACAGGCTGCGCGCCGAATAAAAATCATAAAATATTAAAGGAGGATGATTAAATGCCAAGTGTAGAGTTCATGGGTAAAACATTCAACGTCGACGAAGATGGGTTTATCGATTCTTACGATAACTGGTGTCAAGAGTGGGTACAGTGGGTTAAAAAGGAAGAGGGTATTGATGAGCTTAATGATGAGCACCAAAAAGTAATCGATGTCTTGCGGGATTATTACGAGAAAAACGGAATCGCACCGATGGTGCGGGTTCTCTCAAAAGTGACCGGCTTCAAACTGAAACACATTTACGAACTTTTCCCGTCAGGTCCCGGCAAGGGAGCCTGTAAAATGGCTGGACTTCCGAAACCTACCGGGTGCGTCTAATCAAACGATCGTGACTGATAAATCAGTTTAAAAAAAAGGCCCTGCATATTCAGCAGGGCCTTTTTTGTTGCAATGATGAATATCGTGACTTTGATGAGCGAAGCCGGTTATAAAGGCTCTGAAGGCATTGTGTTGTCGGAGTGATGAAGATCTGGAGTATTGGAGCTTTGACAAAACTCAATTCTCAAGCACCAAATTACAACTAAATCTCAATCTCCAATAATCAATGACCAAAACAGGTTTGGAGTTTTGATCATTGGAATTTGTTTGTAATTTGTTATTTGGAATTTATATATTCTCCAAATGAGCAAGGATTTTGCCGAAATAGTATAATTCTTAACCACAATTTACAGTACCTGTACGCTATGGGGGTTACCATGATCCTTTCTGTAAAAACTCGCGAAACAACTGAACTGGTGGATATTACATCGGATATAAATCGCCTGCTCCAAAAATCGGGAGCGGATCAAGGACTTTGCATGCTTTATGTGCCGCACACCACGGCGGCGGTCACCATCAACGAAAGTGCGGATCCCAGCGTAAAATCGGATATGCTGATGATTTTAAACCAAATCATTCCGTGGGAGGCTAATTACCGCCACCTGGAGGGAAATTCGGCTGCCCATATCAAAACGACCCTGGTCGGATCATCGGAATTGATTGCCATTGAAAATAATCAATTGGTTTTAGGTACCTGGCAGGGAATCTTTTTTTGTGAATTTGACGGGCCGCGAAAAAGAAAGCTGCAGGTCCGAATTTTAGAGGGCAATTTTCGTTGAGGGATAATTTCATCGGAGAGGAAAAATATGCCGAATCTGGATGACATCGATAAAGCTATAGTGAACCGGATCCAATCGGAATTTCCCATTTCTTCACGTCCCTACCTTGAGGTGGCCAATGAGTTGGGCCTGACCGAAAAAGAGGTTTTGGACCGTGTTGCGCGCTTGAAAAAAACCGGGATTATCCGGCGTATTGGAGGAAATTTTGTCCCGGGCAAATTGGGATTTGTCAGCACATTGTGTGCCGCCAGGGTTCCGGCAGACAAAATCGAGCATTTTGCCGAAATCGTCAACCGTTACCCGGGTGTCACCCACAACTATCAGCGCGACCATCAGTACAATGTCTGGTTCACCTTTATTTCCCCATCGATGGATGAAATTGAAGCTAATCTGAAAAAGATAGCCGAAGAATCCGGCGTCAGCGATATTCTGAATCTGCCGGCCACGAAGGTGTTTAAGATTAATGCCCAATTTGATGTATCATGAAAGATATTCGCATCGCCGCAGCAGTTTTCAATTCGATCGTCAACCGGCCGCAATATAACCTGGACCGGATGGTTCCCTTAATCAAACAGGCTAAGAAACAGGATGCGACTCTTATCTGTTTTCCCGAGTTAAATGTCACCGGGTACAGTACCCGAACGGCTATCGAGGACGCCGCCGAACCGGTTCCAGGACCCATCAGCCGGCGCCTGCAACAGATGGCACTGGAGTTTCAAATAGTGATCCTGGCCGGCCTGGCCGAAAAAGACAAAAGCGGCCGCATTTATGCCAGTCATCTGATTGTCACGCCGCAAGAAATATCAGGCATCTATCGTAAAGTTCACATCGCCCCGCCGGAACTCGGCATTTTTGCTGCCGGCAATGCAATCCCTGTATTCCAAATAGCAGACGTAAATTTGGGTATTCAGCTTTGCTATGATGTCCATTTTCCCGAGCTTGCCACCCGCATGGCGCTGGACGGTGTCGATATCATCTTCATGCCCCATGCCTCACCCCGGGGAACCCCGTCGGAAAAATTGACCTCCTGGCTGCGTCACCTGACGGCCAGAGCATTTGACAACGGTGTCTTCATCGTTGCCTGCAATCAAACCGGCGACAATCACACAGGGCTGCAGTTTCCCGGGGTGGCGGTGGTAATTGATCCATCCGGTGGAATTATCAAAAAAAACACCAAAGGAAAAGATGGGATCGTTGTTGCGGATTTGAGAGCCGAGACGCTGGAAACTGTTCGTCGCCACCGCATGCGGTATTTTCTGCCGCATAGGAGACCGGAAGTGTATTACTCAAAATGATCGGAAACAATGTGCTCAGGATTCAGGTTTAATTTACAGATTATCTTCAGGACTTGAACCATTTTGGATAAATATTTTTATTAAC